>OHAY01002801.1_pt1 | contig 13066 bp, 10 predicted proteins | sample 1577191 | NCBI WGS metagenome assembly OHAY01 (sample SAMEA3541504, study PRJEB24748) | human gut metagenome | biome: human gut; feature: human-associated habitat; material: faeces | place: China | collected 2012 | reverse complement strand
ACATAAAATACTTGCGGCCAGATACCAATGATGACCAGATACAGCACATAGTATATCGTCCCCATGGCAAAGCAGGCATAGGCGAGAGATAAAATCAGGAGGCTGCGGTTCCTGTGCCGAATGGCAAGAATACCGGCAGCGACACAGGCGCAGAGCAACACCGTGATCTGAAAAAGGTTATCAATGAGTTCAAAGTTCTCCATCTCCGGCATCCTCCTGCTTCTGTCGTTCCCCTCTCCGGCGCAGACGGTACAAAAGAACCGTCACGCAAACCCCAAGAAGAAACGCCAGCAGCCCCATTATGATATAACCCAGTGCAGCATGACTTCCGAGCAGGCTTGCCGTCCCCGAAGGGTGGACGATGCTTCCATCCGCTGCGCCCCTCATCAATCCCGGCATCATTGCGCCGATGCCGATGACCAGAAGCAGGCAGGCCGCCATGCACGCCGCATCCAGTCGCCGCTGTCTTTTTATTCGACGCTCCTGTTTGATTTCCGCTGTCCGCCTGTGGATCAGGCGGGCACGCTCCTCACTTGTCCGCATAAGTAAATCCCTCCTGCTCCAAAATCACTTTCAGGCTTTGTTTTCCACGGTAGACCAGTTTTGTGATCTGGCTCTCACTTTTGTTCATGACCGTTGCCGCATCGCGGTAGCTCATATCTTCAAAATAGGCAAGATAGAGTGCTTCCCGGTATTCCGCTTTCAGCTTTTCAAGCGCATCATAAAGCTGGCGATCACGTTCGCTGCGGAGCAGAGCCGTCTCTGCAAGGGAGTCACTCCGCGGCTCAAAGTCCAACTCATCCAAGCACAGAAATGCAAGACGGTGTTTCTGCTTATGTCGAAGCGCAAGGTGACGAGCGGTTTTGTAAAGATATGCCTTAAAACTGCCCACGCCCTCAATCGGCCGCTCCTTTGCGAAAAGCTGTGAAAAGGCCTCGATCATCAGATCCTCCGCCTCGTGGATGTCCTTGATATATCCGTTGATGTAAAGTGTCAGCGCATCGCCGTAGCGTTCCACCAGCAGGTCGGCAGCTTTTTGCTCTCCGTCAAGATACCGTCGGTACGCGGTTTCATCGGAGATCATATCCACCGCCTCCTTCCGTGGCCTTCCTGCGAGGGTCGGACGGTTTCTCCGCGTTTTCTGGGATTGCCCATGAGCGCCCGAACCGGGACGCGCCGGGGATCCGCCCCTCGGCGCAATATTGGTTGACCCGCCGCTCTGACACGCCCCAACGGTAGGACACCTCCCGAATGGAGATATAGCCCTTGATCCCGTTCATACCGTACCTCCGCATGGATAATACTCAACACAATACATTATATATGAATATCCGAAGAAACACAAGGCGTCCGGCGAAGTGTTCAGAGAAAAGTTGCGGATAAGGTTGATTTTTTGAAAAAATCCTCCGAAATCTGGCCAAAACGCCTTGTTCAGATTGTAGTATGGGTAGAGGGGGAAAACGGGAGCACGGAGTAGTCAGCAAGCACAGCAAGCGAGTACCCGCTTGCGGATTTTGCGCTGTTCAGGTCCCTTGCCCGAACAGTCAAAATTGCTTGCTGGGGCGCGGGGCTCCGGTGGAGACCTCAAAGCGTGAAACGCTTTGAAGCGCCGACCGAGCCGACAGGCGAGACGTCCCAGACCCTTATGAGAAACGGAGGCTGCCCATGGCAAACCGAAAGCGAAATATCCAGATGAAGTTCTATGTGACGGAGGAGGAAAAGCGGCTCATAGATGAAAAGATGGCGCAGCTCCCCACACATCGGTACGGCGCGTATCTGCGGAAGATGGCGATAGACGGGTATAACGCGGCACATTTCCGGCCACAGGCAGCGTTCATCCGCAAAGCCCCTTCGCTGCCCCGCGGTGGAGAAGGGCTGGCAGGGAAAGCCGCCAGAGAGGATGGTAACGGTTTCAAGTCCTGTTTTTTCAAAAAACGCCTCCTTCGTAAAAGTTGTGATATCCCGGAATTTTGGCACCTCCGGCCAGTGCTTTTCCAGAACGGAAGCCTACATGACAGCCGGCGCCAACAAGTTCCTGCGCATCTACTACGCCCGGGCAAAGGAATGCATGGCAAATCTGGACGCATCTGCCGAGGACAGCGAAACAGCCGAGTAATCTGCTCATGGACACCTCTCAGCTGATGAACCCTGTTGTTCACCGGCAGCTTTGCTATACCCTTTTTACTCAAGTCCCGATTGAGCCCTTCTTTCAATTGGGGCTTGACTTTTTATTTGCAGGCTCCGATCTCCGCTGCCGTACAGGTCATGGTTGACGAGAAATGTGTAGTAGCTGTCCATCGTGACCGGCGCGTTATACAGCGCCGCCAGCAGATATTTCTTGATATTGCGGACATAGGTGGTGTTCTCCCGCATCCGTTCCAGCACATACTCGATGTGGGAGCTGTCGATCTTCAAGAACCGGGACTTCACCACCTCGGCGGGGTAGTCGTCCCCGGCGATACGGATCATCTCCCGGTTGGAGCAGACGGTATCCACCATGAGCTCCACCAGCTCGTCCAGACGGTCCCTGTCCAGCTTTTCATCCTGGGTGAGGATATCGTAGTTGATATTCTCCAAAATGATCTCCCGGTAGCTCTCGCGCTCCCGCATCCTGTCCTGTCCGATCCTGCTTTTTTCTCTGGGGGTAGGGGGACTTGATGGGATAGGACTTGATCCTTGCGTAATTGATAATTCTTTATTTTGTTCTTTAGTATTTAATTGGGCGGGGTTCTCCTGAATAGGGGCATCCAACATTGGCTTCACCTGTATTGGATTTTCCCGTATAGGTTTTTCCCGGATAGGCGCGGGCGTCTGTGCCGGTTCCTTCGGCTGCTCCAAAATGGTGTACTCGATGGAGCCAAGCTGCCCGTTCTCGTTGCGGACGCGCGCCCGGACGAGATAGCCGTGCGCCTCCAGCTCCCGGATGCCGCTGCTGATGCTGTCAATGCCATCCTTGCAGATGCGGGCAAGGCCCTTCATGGTGTAGTCCCAATTCTCCGGCAGGGACAGCATGAGAGATAAAAGCCCTTTCGCTTTCAGCGACAGCGACATATCCCGCAGATGGTAGTTGGACATGACCGTGTAATCTCTGGTCTTTTCGATACGGAATACAGCCATCTTCGCACCTCCTTCCTCTGAAAATGAAAAGTGTTGATTTCGATGAAAAAAGCCTCCGGTTTGCCTCTCGGATGTGATCCATAGGAAAACACCCATGCCCGCCTGCTTGCGGCGGTCAGAGAGGAAAAAACAGAGGCTTTTGCACCCTAATCACAACACTTGAATTTAGGTATAGAAAAAGGGCGGCTGTCTTAAAAACAGTCGCCCGAAAAGGGGATATATACAAGTTATTTGCTACTCGCCCGCCTTGAAAACCGTTGATATTACTGGCTTTTTCAAAAAGTTCTGTATCACCACTCGCACCAAGCAGCAAAGCAGCACCGTTTTTTGACCGTCAGAAGTCAAAAGACCGTGCTGCTTTTTTGTATTCTTTACGCCATCGCTCCCGCCGCGCGCGAAAGAAGAAAAATCATCGTTGAACCCTCGGGGCAAATCTGCCATAATAGAAGCGATACGAACACACAAAAAAGGCAGCTTTTTACTATGAAACATATTTGCATCGGCATCCTAGCCCACGTCGACTCGGGAAAAACGACCCTGTCCGAGGGGCTTTTATACGCCTCCGGCGCACTGCGGAAGCTCGGCCGCGTCGACCACGGCGACGCCTTCCTCGACACCGACGCGCTCGAGCGCGAGCGCGGCATCACGATCTTTTCCAAGCAGGCAATGCTGTTTGCGGGCGATAAGGAGTTCACGCTGCTTGACACGCCGGGCCACGTCGATTTCTCCGCCGAGATGGAGCGCACGCTGTCGGTGCTCGACTACGCAGTGCTCGTCATCAGCGGCAGTGACGGCGTGCAGAGCCACACGCGAACGCTCTGGCGCCTGCTCACGCGCTACGAGGTGCCGACGTTTCTTTTCATCAACAAGATGGACTTGGCGGGCGCGGACAAGGACACGCTTCTGCGCCAGCTCACGGCGACACTGAGCGCGGAATGCGCCGATTTCTCCGCATCGCAGGAAACGCGCGACGAAGCGCTCGCCCTCTGCGACGAGGCGGCGCTCGAGCAGCTTTTGGAGCGTGGAAAAATCGACGACGCTCTGATTGCTGAGATGGTCAAAAACCGCAAGGTCTTCCCCTGCTTTTTCGGTTCGGCGCTCAAGCTGGACGGCGTGGAGGACTTTCTCACCGCGCTCGCGTGCTTCACGCGCGAGCCGGTCTATCCGAAGGAATTCGGCGCAAAGGTCTTCAAGATCTCGCGCGACGCGCAGGGCGCGCGGCTCACGTGGCTCAAGGTCACAGGCGGCGCGCTGCGCGTGAAGGCACCTCTCACCTATCGCGCGCAGAATCAGGACTACAATGAAAAGGCCGATCAGCTGCGGCTTTACTCCGGCGTCAAATTCCGCGCGCTCGAAGAGGCGGGCGCGGGCAGCGTCGTCGCCGTCACGGGCCTCAGCCACAGCTATGTTGGTCTCGGCCTCGGCGCGGAGGCGGAGGCGTCCGCCCCGCTTTTGCAGCCGGTTTTGACCTATCAGCTCATCCTACCCGACGGCGCGGACGCGCACAGCGCGCTTATAAAGCTCCGCGAGCTTGAAGAAGAGGACCCGATGCTGCGCATCGTCTGGGACGAGCGCTACGGGCAGATCCACGTGCAGCTCATGGGCAAAATTCAGCTCGAAATTCTGCGCCGCCGCATCCTCGACCGCTTCGGCCTCGACGTGACCTTCGGCGAGGGCAGCATCGTCTATCGCGAGACCATCGCCGCCCCCGTCCTCGGCATGGGACATTTCGAGCCCCTGCGCCACTATGCGGAAGTACAGCTTCTAATAGAGCCGCTTCCGCGCGGGGCGGGCATCCAGCTTGCGTCAAACGTGCCGACGGACGCGCTCGACCTCAACTGGCAGCGGCTGATTTTCACCCATCTTTTAGAGCGCGAGTACGCGGGCGTGCTGACCGGCTCACCGTTGACGGATGTGAAGTTCACACTTGTCGCGGGCCGCGCGCATCTGAAGCACACCGAGGGCGGCGACTTCCGTCAAGCGACGTACCGTGCCGTGCGGCAGGGCTTGATGCAGGCGGAAAATGTGCTGCTCGAGCCGTATTACGACTTCCGTCTCGAGGTGCCCGCCGAGTGCGTCGGCCGCGCGATGACCGACCTCCAGAACATGGGCGGCACCGTCGAACCGCCGCAGAACGAGGGGGAAAACGCCGTACTCACGGGCTATGCGCCGGTGCGCACGCTGCGCGACTACTTTGCCGACGTCGCGGCCTACACCCGCGGCCGCGGACAGCTCTCCTGCGCCGTGCGCGGGTATGAGGCCTGCCAAAATCAGGACGAGATCGTCGCGTCCCTTGGCTACGACGCCGAGCGCGACACGGATAATCCCGCGTCCTCCGTCTTCTGCGACCACGGCGGCAGCATCACGGTCCCGTGGAATGAAGTTCCCGCGCATGTTCACTGTGACAGCGGCATCCGCCTTGGTGAAGAGGCCGTCGAAGAAGCGCCCGCGCCGCTCCCCCGACGCGGCGTCGGCGCAGGCGGCGCATATGCCGAGGACAAGGAATTGCAGGACATTTTCGAGCGCACATACGGCAAGGTCGAGCGCCGCGCGTTCGAACCGAGCAAAAAACCCGCGCACACCTCGCTCGCCGATCACTACGACGTCACGATCCACTCAGAGGACACGGAATATCTGCTCGTCGACGGCTACAACATCATCTTTGCGTGGGACGAGCTCCATCGGCTCGCCGCGCAGGATGTCGCCGCGGCGCGCGGCGCGCTGATCGACCTTCTCGCCAACTATCAGGGCTTTCGCAAGTGCCGCGTCATCGTCGTGTTCGACGCCTATAAGGTCAAGGGCAACCCCGGCAGTGTGCAGACGGTGCACGGCGTCAAGGTCGTCTACACGAAAGAGGCTGAGACTGCCGACACCTACATCGAGCGCGCGACCTACGAGCTGCGCCGCGAACGCCGCGTGCGCGTGGCGACATCCGACGGCCCCGAGCAGATCATCATCCTCGGCCACGGGGCGCTGCGCGTCTCCGCCCGCGCGTTCCATGCCGAGGTCGAAGCCGCCGAGGGGCAGATCAGCGCCGTGCTGCAACGCCTGACGAACCGTCCGCGCAGCGAACGCACCATCAGAAACAACGTAAAGCTCAAGCAATAATTCAGTCAAAAAGCGGTGGTTTCCGGCCACCGTTTTTTTGTCGAAAAATGAGTGCATTTTCCTCTTGCAATTCGTTTTTAATTGTTGTATCCTAAGCACTGTCAATTCAAATTGATAGTCAATTCAGGTTAACTATCTAAGTATTTTTAAGAAAGGAGAACCACATGCAGACCAACGAGATCCAGGAGCTGCTGCTCGACACGATCCCCGCATGGCACTACTGGTTTGCCCGTCCGTTCAAGCGCATGCTGAACGACGGCGTCAGCCTTGACATGTACTACTGCATCCAGTCGATGCGCCGCAGCGGCCGCACGATGACGATGACAGAGCTTGCAAACTTTGCCCGCATGCCCAAGCAGCAGATGAGCAAGCTCGTCGACAAGCTGGTCGAGGGCGGCTTTGCCGAGCGGCTGAGCGACCCCGACGACCGCCGCGTCATCCGCCTGCGGGCGACTGAGAAGGCCGACGAATACGTGGCGAGCTTTTTAGAGAAGGATGCGGCGGAGTTCCGCGCGTTTTTCGACCAGCTCGAAGGCGAAGAGCGCGAGACCTTCTGCACGGCGCTTCGCACCATCCACGACACCTTTGAGGCCAAACGCAAGCGCATGATCGAGCAGGGCAAGCTGCCCGACTGTCCCCCACAAACTAAGAAAGGAGGCCACTGCCGATGAATATGATCCATCGCTTCATGGGCTGCATCCGCGAGTATAAAAAGCCCACGATCCTGACGCTCTTGTGCATGGTCGGCGAGGTCGCGATCGAAGTGCTGATCCCGTTTTTCACCGCCAATCTCGTCAACGAAATCAAGGGCGGCGCGGAGCTCAACGGCGTTGTGCGCGTGGGCCTTGGGCTCATCCTGATGTCGCTCGTGTCGCTCAGCTGCGGCGCGCTCGGCGGGCTTTACGGCTCGCGCGCGAGCGCCGGCTTTGCCAAAAACGTCCGCCACGATGTTTTCACCCGCGTGCAGAGCTTCGCGTTTGAAAATATTGACAAATTCTCCTCCGCCTCGCTCGTCACGCGCATGACGACCGATATCAACAATGTGCAGATGTCCTTTATGATGTGCATCCGCATCGCGGTACGCGCACCGCTGATGTTCCTCTTCGCCGTCATCATGGCCTATATCATGGGCGGCGCGCTGGCGACGACATTCCTCATTATCATTCCCGTGCTGGTAATCGGACTTCTTCTGATCGCACGTAAGGCAATGCCCGCGTTCCGCGCGGTGTTCCGCAAGTACGATAAGCTCAATGAATCGGTCGAGGAAAATGTGCGCGCGATGCGCGTGGTCAAGGGCTTTGCCCGCGAAGGGTATGAAAAGCAGAAGTTCGCCGCGGCCTCGCACGATATCGCCAAGGACTTCACCTTCGCCGAGCGCGTCGTCGCGCTCAACGCGCCGCTGATGCAGTTCTGCGTATACTTCAACATGATCTTCGTGCTATTTGTCGGCTCGCGGATCATCATCACGAACGGCGGCACGACCATCGACGTTGGCCAGCTCTCGGCCATGCTGACCTACGGCATGCAGATCTTAATGTCGCTGATGATGATCTCGATGATCTACGTGATGATGACGATGTCGTATGAGTCCTTCGTCCGTATCTGCGAGGTGCTCGAGGAAGAGCCCGCGCTCACCGATCCCGCATCTCCCGCGATGGACGTAAAGGACGGCTCCATCGACTTTGAAAACGTCAGCTTCAAGTACTCCGCACAGGCGAAGAAATTCGCGCTGCAGGACATCAACCTGCACATCGACTCGGGCATGACCGTCGGCGTCCTCGGCGGTACGGGTTCGAGCAAGTCGACCCTCGTGCAGCTCATCCCGCGCCTTTACGATGTGAGTGAGGGCTGCGTCAAGGTCGGCGGCAGAGATGTGCGCGAATACGACCTTGAGACGCTGCGCGGCGCGGTCAGCGTCGTGCTGCAAAAGAATGTGCTGTTTTCCGGCACGGTCAAGGATAACCTGCGCTGGGGCAACGAAAACGCCACCGACGACGAGATGATCGAGGCGTGCAGGCTCGCGCAGGCGGACGAATTCGTCCGCTCCTTCCCCGACGGGTATGACACCTATATCGAGCAGGGCGGCTCGAACGTCTCCGGCGGACAGAAGCAGCGTCTCTGCATCGCCCGGGCGCTTCTCAAAAAGCCGAAAATTCTGATCCTCGACGACTCGACCTCCGCGGTCGACACGCGCACCGACGCGCTGATCCGCGAGGGCTTCCGCACCTATATCCCCGAGACGACGAAGATCATCATTGCCCAGCGCGTCGCGTCCGTGCAGGATGCCGACCTCATTCTCGTGATGGACAACGGCCATATTGCGGACATGGGCACGCACGATCAGCTCCTCGCTTCGAGTGAAATTTACCGCGAGGTCTACGAATCCCAGACGAACGGAGGTGAGCAGGATGAAGCGTGATCCCAAGAATTCCCGCCGCCCAAACGACGGCGCGGCGAACCTCGCCATGCTTAAGCGCACGGTGAAAAAGCTCTTTTCCTACTATCCTGTGCTCGCGCCCGTCACGTTCGCGTGCATCCTGTTCTCGGCCATCGTCACGTCGATCCCGTCGCTTTTCGTGCAGAATGTCATTCAGGTCATCGAAAAGTGGTACGTCTCGCGCGACTGGGTCTCCGCCAAAGCAGAGCTCATCCCCATCCTGTCGCTGCTCATCTCGCTCTATGTGCTCTCGATCATCGCGATCCTGGTCTACAAGCAGCTCATGGCCTATATGACGCAGGGCTTTCTCGACAAGCTCCGTCAGGAGATGTTCGGCGGCATGCAGGATCTTCCCATCCGCTACTTCGACACCCACCAGCACGGCGATATCATGAGCTTCTACACCAACGATATCGACACGTTGCGCCAGCTCGTGTCCGAAGCCATCCCCGCCTTCATCCAGTCTGGCGCGATCGTGCTGGCCGTGTTCGGCATTATGCTCTATTTCAGCATCTGGCTGACGCTCATTTCGGTGCTCGGCGTGATTCTGATGATCGTCGTCACCAAGCGCGTCGGCGGCGGCAGCGCCAAATTCTTCCTGCGCCAGCAGCAGGCCGTCGCCAAAACCGAGGGCTATATTCAGGAGACGATGACCGGCCAGAAGGTCGTCAAGGTCTTCTGCCACGAGCAGCGCTCCATTGAGGAGTTCGACAAGATCAACGACGCCCTCTTTGAAGACAGCTACCGCGCCCACGCCTATGCCAGCGTGCTCGGCCCCATCATCGGCAACATCGGCAACTTCCTCTATGCGGCTCTGGCGCTCGTGGGCGGCGTGCTGCTGCTTATCGGCGTTCCGAACCTGAGCCTTTCCGGCAAGGCGCTGGATATCTCGATCCTCGTCCCGTTCCTCAACATGACCAAGCAGTTCACGGGCAATATCAACCAGCTCTCCCAGCAGATCAATTCCATCGTCATGGCAGGCGCAGGCGCGCAGCGCGTCTTCTCCCTCATCGATGAAAAGGCCGAGACGGACGACGGCTTCGTCACGCTCGTCGACGCGGACATCGCCCCCGACGGCACGATCACCGAGAGCGACCATCACACCGGCCACTGGGCGTGGAAGAACCCGAACGACAACGGCAAGGTCTCTTACCGCGAGCTGCGCGGCGACGTGCGCCTCATCGACGTGGACTTCGGCTACGAGCCGAATAAAGAGGTCCTGCACGACGTCTCCGTCTACGCGGAGCCCGGTCAGAAGGTCGCCTTTGTCGGCGCGACCGGCGCGGGCAAGACGACCATCACGAACCTCATCAACCGCTTTTACGACATTGCCGACGGCCAGATTCTCTACGACGGCATCGACGTCAGCAAGATCAAAAAGGCCGACCTGCGCCGCTCGCTCGGCATCGTCCTGCAGGACGTCAACCTCTTCACCGGCACGGTGATGGACAACATCCGTTATGGTAAACTTAACGCGACGGATGAAGAGTGCATCGCCGCGGCAAAGCTCGCCGGCGCGGACGATTTCATTACGCGCCTTCCGCAGGGCTACGCGACGGAGCTCGCCAACAACGGCGCAAACCTCTCGCAGGGTCAGCGCCAGCTCATCTCCATCGCCCGCGCGGCGGTCGCCGACCCGCCGGTCATGATCCTCGACGAGGCGACCTCGTCCATCGACACACGCACCGAGGCCATCGTCCAGCGCGGCATGGATCAGCTGATGGAGGGCCGCACGGTGTTTGTCATCGCGCACCGCCTGTCCACCGTCAAGAATTCCGATGTCATCATGGTCCTCGACCACGGCCGCATCATCGAACGCGGCAGCCACGAAAAGCTGATTGCGGAAAAAGGAACCTATTACCAACTCTACACCGGCGCATTCGAGCTTGAATAACTCAAAAAAGGACACATCCGTACGGATGTGTCCTTTTTTGAGTTCGCATATCGTCCAAGTCCTCCCGCTATATTGTGTTGAACGCAATTTTTAAGGGAGGAATTCTATGTCTCGTTCCTTTTTCCGCACCTACGGCTTTCTGAGCGCGATGCTGCTCGCCATCGTACTCGGATGCGTGCTGGGCGCGCTGTGGCCGGGGGCGACGTGTCTCGCCCCGCTCGGCACGATCTTCATTAACCTGATGTTCTGCATCGTCGTGCCGCTCGTGTTCTGCTCGCTGAGTAGCTCCATCGCCTGCATGAAAAGCCCGAAGCGCGCGGGGAAGATCATGGGCACGACGCTTTTGGTCTTCATCGTCACGGGCCTTATCGCCGCAGTCATCATGCTCTTTGCGATGCGCCTCTATCCCCCGGTCCTCGAGCCGTGGGCGGACGCGGCGGCGGGCACGGTCGATGAACAGGCGAGCGTCGCACAGCTGCTCGTCAACTTCTTCACGGTCGAGGATTTCGCGGCGCTGCTGTCCCGCCGCGCGATGCTGCCGCTCATCGTCTTTTCCATCCTCATCGGCTTTGGCGTCAATCTGAGCGGCGGCGCGGACTGCCTGACGGCAAAAGTCCTGCAGGACATGACGAACTGCCTTTTGAAGGTCGTCTCGCTCATCTCCTACTACGCGCCCGTCGCGTTTTTCGGTTTTTTCGCCTCACTCGTCGCGACCTACGGTGCACAGATCACCGCGGCCTATGGCCGCGCGATGCTCGTCTACTATCCGCTCTGCTTTGTCTACGCGCTCGTCGCGTTTCCGCTCTATGCCTACCTCGGCGGCGGAAAGGAGGGCGTGCGCGTCATGCGGCGGCATATCCTGCGCCCCGCGGTCACGGCGCTCGGCACCTGCTCGTCCGTCGCGACGATCCCGACAAATTTAGAGGCCGCGGAAGACAGCGGCGTGCCGCGTGACATCTCCGACCTCGTCCTGCCGCTGGGCGCGACGATGCACATGGACGGCTCGTGCTTCAGCTGCGTGCTGAAGATCGCGTTCCTCTTCGGCGTGTTCGGCATCCCGTTTGAGGGCGCAGGGCTCATCGTCAAAATTCTGCTTGTCGCCGTGTTCAGCTCGGTCGCGATGAGCGGCATCCCCGGCGGCGGGTACATCGGCGAGTACATCATCTGTACGCTCTTCTTCCCCGCGCAGATGGCCATTGCCTACCCCATCGCCGTGACGATCGGCAACCTAGTCGACCCGCCTGCCACAATGATCAACGCCGCGGGCGACTATGTTGTTACATTTCTCGTCGCGCGCTTCACCGAGGGAAAAGACTGGCTTGAGCGTGCGCAGAGGGAAAAGGCTGCACACTAAATTTTCCGTGCGCTTTCCGCGCAGGCATGCTATAATGCTGTTCGTTAACGAAAGAAGAAAGATTCGCCCGCTGCGCGCGGGCAGAAAGAGGTTTTTATCATGGAAGTTGGTCTTTCCATCGCGCAGATGCAGCGCGGTATGGACGTGGAAGGCTTTTATCTGCTCAAGGCCGCCTTTGCCAAGGTGACAGCCAGCGGCAAGCCGTTTTTGAGCGCAGTGCTCGCCGACACGAGCGGCACGATCGAAGCAAAGGTCTGGGACTACAGCGGCCCCATCGGCGAGCGCGACGTAGGCAAGGTGCTCAAGGTGCGTGGGAGCGTATCGGACTACCGCGGCATGCCCCAGTTCACAGTCGACAAGCTGCGCCTCGCCGAAGACAATGACCGCGTCGACGTCTCGAAGCTCGTGAGCGTCGCGCCCATCGACCGCGAGGCCGGCTATGACGAGGTCAAGGCACTCGTTTCGACCATCGAGGACGCAGACTACCGTGCCGTGTGCGAGGAAATGCTGCGCCGCCACGAGGCAGCGTTCCGCACCATTCCCGCCGCCAAGAGCGTTCACCACGGCTTTTTGTCCGGCCTTCTGATGCACACGCTCAACATGCTGCGCCTTGCCGATTTTCTGTCTGCGCAGTACGCGGACACCGTGAATCGCAGCCTGCTTCTCACCGGCACGCTGCTGCACGACTTCGCCAAGGAGCAGGAGTTCACGTTCTCCGAGCTCGGCCTTGTGACGGATTACTCGACGAAGGGCCAGCTGCTCGGTCACCTCGTCATGGGCGCGCAGGAGGTCGCGGCGATTGCCGCCGAGCTCGACCTGCCCGAGGAAAAGGCGACGCTTTTGGAGCACCTGATTCTCTCGCATCACGGCCAACCGGAATTCGGCGCGGCGGTGCTGCCCCAGTGCGCGGAGGCAGAGCTTTTGTCGCTCGTCGACCAGATCGACAGCCGCATGGAGATCTACCGCGAGGTGCTCGCGCCGCTCAAAGCGGGCGAATTCAGCCAGCGTGTCTTCGCGCTCGACAACCGCCGCGTTTATAAGCATAAATAAGGATGGCAGCGCCAGCGGCGCTGCACGGGACAAAGGGGGAGATTCTCTTTTAAAAGAGAACCTCCCCCTTTGAATCCCCCAAGAGAAAGGCAGGGGGCGTTTCGAT
>OHAY01002788.1_pt1 | contig 13120 bp, 9 predicted proteins | sample 1577191 | NCBI WGS metagenome assembly OHAY01 (sample SAMEA3541504, study PRJEB24748) | human gut metagenome | biome: human gut; feature: human-associated habitat; material: faeces | place: China | collected 2012 | reverse complement strand
CGTCCGGTGTCCAGCGCTGCAATGCGCTCCATATCTTCTTCGCTGACGGCAAAATCCCAGATCGCCAGATTCTCCTCCATTCGTTCCCGATGCACCGATTTTGGAATGACCGGCACGCCCTGCTGTACGTTCCACCGCAGCATGATCTGAGCGGTTGTCTTTTGGTATTTTTGTGCCAGCTCCAGCAGAAGCGGCTCGGTAAATGTCCCTTTCAATCCTTCGGCAAACGGCGCCCAGCCCTGAGGCTGCACACCCAGCTCTTTCATGAATGCCAATTCCTCCTGCCGCTGATAATGGACGTGCCGCTCGATCTGATTGACCATCGGCCGGATCTTGGCGTTATAGCAGAGATCCAACAGCCGGTCCGGCAAAAATTACACACACCAATCGCCCGCACCCGCCCCTCTTGGTACAGTTCCTCCATCGCCCGCCAGGCGCCGTAATAATCCCCAAACGGCATGTGGATTAAATACAGGTCAAGGTATTCCAGACCCAGCTTTTCCAATGATTCGGCAAAAGCGGCTTTTGTCCGTTCATATCCCATTTGATGAATAAACGCCTTCGTCGTAATAAACAGTTCGCTGCGATCCGCGCCGCAGCGGGAAATCGCCCGCCCTACGGCTTCCTCATTCTGATAGGAACTGGCCGTATCGATGAGCCGGTATCCCGCCTCTATCGCTTCTCGCACCGCTCTTTCACACTCCTGCGGCGCAATCTGAAACACGCCGTATCCTTCCATGGGCATGGCCACGCCGTTTGCTAATATCGTATCCTTCATGATAATTCCTCCTAACTTGCTGCGCTTGTCTTCACTATACTACTTAGACGCTGCTCCATGTCCAGAAAAATTTTTCCGCGCTTACCGCCCTTTCCTCGCTGCCGGTTCAGTTGTTTATGCCGCCCAGGCTCGCCGCTGTCCTTACCGCAATGCTGCAGGTTAACTCGATTTTGCCGGCAGATACGATATGCCCCCTGCTGCATTCCAATGGTTATTTTGCCAAATCCCGCTTGCAGCCCTCACTTCTTGTCCAAGTTCTTTTCTTTCATCCACCGTTCCAGCACCGCTGCGATTTCTTTATTATTCAAGTCGGCCATTAAAAAATGAGTGTTTCCCCCTCTTATCCATGGCTGTTCCCATATAAAAAACGCCTGCCAGCTTCTATGCCTGACAGGCGTTTCGATTATTCTTCTTCCATATTGCCTTCAATCGCGATCGTATCCAGGGAAGCTACTTTATCGTTTTCTTCCATCTTCTGGATCTTCACGCCGGAAGTATTCTTGCCTTTTTTAATGCCGATGCTGTCGATATCCGTCCGGATAATGATGCCGTTTGTCGTAATGACCATCAATTCCTGGCCTTCCCGCACCACTTCTACGCCGACGATGTACCCGGTTTTTTCCGTGATTTTAAAATTCTTCACGCCTTTGCCGCCGCGGTACTGGATATTGTACGCCTCTACATTATTTCGTTTGCCGAAGCCTTCTTCACTGATTGTCAGAACCTGACAGCCTTCTTTCAGCACGTCTGCTCCTACGACTTCGTCGTCCTCCGAGAGGCGGATGCCTCTTACGCCGCGGGTAGCCCGTCCCATCGGACGCACGTCTTCTTCGTTAAAGCAGATCGCCATGCCCATCTTGGTTCCGATAATGATGTTTTCTTTGCCGTTCGTCAGCCGTACTTCCGCCAGCTGATCCCCTTCGTCAAGAGAAATCGCAATCAGCCCGCTCTTGCGCACATTGCGGTATTCAGAAAGCGCCGTTTTCTTCACACGGCCGCCTTTTGTTACCATGAACAGGTTTGTCGTTTCGCTGACTTGATCCAGATCAATGATAGCCGTCACTTTTTCGCCCGGCACCAGAGACAGGACGTTGACCGCCGCGCTGCCCCGGGAGTTCCGGCTGCTCGCTTCCGGTATTTCGTAGGCTTTCAGACGATATACCCGGCCCAGATTCGTAAAGAACAATACCGTATTCAGCGACCGGCTGTAGATCAGGGAGCTCACAGCGTCTTCTTCTTTCGTACCCATGCCCCGTACGCCGCGGCCGCCTTTATTCTGCGTCCGGTACTGGTTGCCGTTCATCCGTTTGATATAGCCCTGCCGCGTCATGGTGATCACCATTTCTTCATCGGCAATCATATCTTCGATATCAAGCTCCGAGCTGTCGATCGTAATGCGGCTGCGCCGTTCGTCGGCAAACCGTTTTCTCACGTCCAGCAGTTCGTCTTTAATAATGTTCATGACCATTTTTTCATCTGCCAATACGCTTCTGAGGTAGGCGATCGTTTCCTGCACGTCTTTGTATTCTGCATCGATTTTGTCCCGTTCCAAACCGGTCAGACGGCGCAGGCGCATGTCCAGGATCGCCGCAGACTGTTTGTCGCTGAGCCCAAAGTTTGCCATCAGCGCCGCTTTGGCTTCTTCGTCCGTTTCAGAGGCCCGAATCGTTTTGATCACTTCGTCGATATGATCCAGCGCGATCAGCAGCCCTTCCAGAATATGCGCTCTTGCCAACGCTTTATCTAAATCAAACCGGGTCCGCCGGGTAACGACTTCTTTCTGATGGCCCAGGTAATATTCCAGCACTTGTTTCAGATTCAGCACTTGCGGATGTCCGTCTACCAGCGCCAGCATAATGACGCCGAACGTTTCCTGCAGCTGGGAATGCTTGTACAAGCGGTTTAATACGATGTCCGGACTTACATCTGCCCGCACATCGATTTTGATGCACATGCCGTTTCTGTCGGAATGGTCGTCCAAATCGACAATGCCGTCGATCACTTTATCCCGCACTAAGTCTGCAATGGATTTGATCAGTTTCGCTTTGTTGACCTGATACGGAAGTTCCGTAATGGTAATGCGGTGTTTGCCGCGGTTTATTTCTTCGATTTCCGCGCAGGCCCGCATTTTAATGGAACCGCGGCCCGTCATATACGCGTCGCGTATCCCTTCCCTGCCCATGATCAGCGCGCCTGTCGGGAAATCCGGCCCTTTGATCTTGGTCATCAGCTGTTCGATCGTCGCGTCCGGATCGTCGATCAGCATGACCAGTCCGTCCACAACCTCGCCGAGATTGTGCGGCGGGATATTCGTCGCCATACCGACGGCGATGCCGGAAGAACCGTTTACCAGCAGGTTGGGGATTTTAGCCGGCAGTACGGACGGTTCCTGCAAAGAGCCGTCATAGTTCGGGGTGAAATCTACCGTATCCTTATCAATATCTTCCAGCATTTCCCCAGTGATTTTGGCCATGCGCACTTCCGTGTACCGCATAGCCGCCGCCGAATCTCCGTCCACCGAACCAAAGTTTCCATGGCCGTCTACCAGCGGATAGCGGGTAGAAAAATCCTGCGCCAGCCGTACCGTAGCGTCATATACCGAGCTGTCTCCATGGGGATGATATTTACCCAAAACTTCCCCGACGATACGGGCTGATTTTTTATAGGGTTTATTCGATGTCATTCCCGCTTCATGCATCGCATACAGAATACGGCGGTGCACCGGCTTCAAGCCGTCGCGCACGTCCGGCAGCGCCCGCATGACGATAACGCTCATGGCGTAATCGATATATGCGCTTTTCATCTGCTCCTCGATCTGCACGGGAACTACTTTGCTTTCCAGCAATTCTTCCACAATCTCACCTCATGTTCTTTTCAATACCAGTTAACATATATCTAATATATTATATCAAAAATACATTGGTTTGGATAGTTTGGCTTCTCTTTCTGTTCGTTTATCTGTTTTATTATTTTTTAGACGTCCGTAAATTCTATCCTAAATGTCTTTTTATCTTCGTCACTTTTCCGCAAATACTCTCTTGTTTATTTTTATTGGCACGGCGCTTGCCTGTTGTTTTATTTTTCTATATGATAAGTAAAATACCCATTGTAACGGAGGCGCATCATGGTTTTTCTGCAAGGATTTCTTTTAGGGCTGGCATACGCAGCGCCGATCGGCATGCAAAATATTTTTGTCATCAACAACGCCCTGTCCCGGCCTCTTTTGCAGGCAGCGGTCATCACTGCCGCCGTAATCTTTTTTGATATCACCCTCGCTATGGCCTGCTTTTTCAGCGCCGGCTTCGTCATGGAATATATCCCGCTGCTGCAAACAGGCCTGTCTTTATTCGGCGCGTTCATCGTCTTGTATTTTGCCTGGAATCTATTCCGCAGCGCTGCCGCGTCCTTAACGCAGCCGGCAGAAAACCGCTCTGTTTTTCGTGCTGTTGCAGCCGCCTGTGCCGTAACCTGGTTCAATCCGCAGGCGCTCATCGACGGCGCCCTCTTCCTCGGTTCGTTCCGCGCGTCCCTGGCTCCGGAGGATACGCTGCTGTTTATCTTTGGCGCTGCCGCCGCTTCTTTTTCCTGGTTCACCAGCATCACGCTGGGCCTTCATTTTTTCCGCGCCCGCATCCAGCCGGCCTGGCTGACCGCGGTAAATCGGATCTGCGGCGCGGTGATGGCGCTGTATGCCGTTCAGCTTCTCTATCGGGCAGGACAGTTCTTTTAACTTCAAAATGAAAAAGCATCTCTGTGTACAGAGATGCTTTTTTCGTTAGAATCGATAGGCGGCCTGCATACTGCCGGATATGCCGCGCCGTTCCCCGCCGTAGCCGCGTACATGCAGGGACAACCTCCAAGGTGAGTTTTCTGCCGGCTGAAATACCGCACCGGCTTCTCCTAAATAGGTACTTCCTTTCGCGCCGTCTTCTTCGCCGTCCATACCGGCGACATGCATGCGGCTTTCGCCGCTGAATTCATATTCATAAGCAAGACCCGCATAGATCTTCCACAATGGATTGGTTTCCTGTTCCCAGCGCGCGCCGATCCGCAGCCGCCTGCTGTCCAGGCTGTCCAGCAGGAAGGTATCTCCGTCTATGGAAATACGGTCGCTGTCTTCATGGGCATACAAATATTTCGCATAAATATCTACGCGTTTTTCCTCATCGATCTGAAGCTGTTTTCCTATACCGAAATGCGCTCCCCAATACTTCGACTCCGATTCATAGCCGTAAACGGCATCGCCGTGCCGCAGGGAATTTGTCATATCTTGTTTCACTGTCCCTGCTCGAAGCGACGCTTCCGTATACCAGCCGTCCTGATCGTCGTACCGCGCCAGAACGCCGCCTCCATTGTAGAGCAGACTGCCGTCACCGCGGTATGCACTGCCGTCTCGATCGATAAAGGCACGATAGTTCCCGCTTCCGTTTTCAAAGAACACGCCCCAGTTCAGCATGCCGCCGGAAAGGGCATGGCCCGTACCGATCCCCGCCAGTATATTCCAGCCATTGACCACTGCATCGCTGCCAATGCCATATGTATTTTTGCCACCCCAAACAGATGCAAAGGTCCGGCTTCCCGCTTCTTTTTCCACACTGGTTTGCCGCAGCGATTCCAGCACCGCTTCATTGCCCTGCTGAAGAAAGGCTGCCGAAACTGCGCGGCCTGAGGTAAGCAGCGCCGTCTGCGGGTGAAGTTCTGCGCCGGTTATCGTCGCCGTAAGCCCATTCTGATCATGCGTATAGGAACCGCTGATGAGCTGCGCTATTCCGGCCTGCGCAGTAAATGCGGTTTCTCCATGTCCCGCTTCTGTACCGCCAGTTACCGAAACCAGCTGTATCTTTTCATCAGCAGCAAAGGTTTGCCCGCCGGCAAAATCCAAAGTCACGTCTGCTTCATTGATGCCCTTCGCGCTGCTGGCCGTCAACAGCGGACCGTCGGTCTTCACTACGTTTTTAAAGACAAACGAATCTATATTATTTACCGAAGCCGCTTCGCCGCTCCAATTATCCAGAATAAGGGTATTGGCAAACAACATGCCGTCGCCATAGAGATATCCCCCATAGATATTGGCGCTCGATACATCAGCAGTCCCGGTCAAGGTGATCATATTTCCTCCAACCTTTCCGGAATCACTCCGGCCGCCGTATATGCTTCCCGTTACCGTGCCGCCTTTTACAATGACCTCATTGGCATACGCGTCTCCGCTTGAACTTTCACCGCCGACAAGGCTGCGGACTGTACCGCCGCTCATCGTCACGGTATTCTTCACTGCATCGCCGGATACGCTCCAACCGCCGTACACCCGCCGTATTTCTCCGCCGCTGATCGTTACCGTATTTCCGTACAGGGAACCGGACTCATTGCTGCCGCCCCATACTCCCGTTATACGGCTGCTTCCCGATATGTCAACCGCATTGTAAGCGATCGTACCGCTGCCCTGGGTCCGACCTCCATAAACCAAATCCGCCTGGCTGTCTTTTATAATGATGATATTTTCTTCTGCCGCTGCTCCGCTGATCCTCCCTTCTATAAGCGCACCGGCAACAGTGGTGTTTATGATACTGTTTTCAATAATAACGATATTGCTCTTTGCTTCTTCTTTTTCCCCATTTTCATAAACCAGTGAATTCGCGCCGTAAACCCCATACACTTCGCTGTCTGCAATATGGACAACATTATGATGGACCGCTCCGTCTCCGGTACGGCCGCCGACCACAAATCCCAAGGTCTGCGTATCGTTGACTCTGGGTATCGTACTTCTTTGGATATCTACAGTATTGCCGCTGGCGTCTCCTTTTACAGCAAAACCGCCTATGACATTTCCCCTGATTTCTGCGTCTGCAATATCCGCCCGGTTGTTATTCGCATCGCCCTGCTGCTCTGAATAGCCGCCATATACACTCTTTTCCACCGTACTGTTATCGGTAATATTTACTTGATTGCCGCTGGCGGTTCCTTCGATACTGTACCCGCCGTAAATCGTGCCGGTATAGTTATCATCATTTAATTGCTCGAAGGCAATCTGACTATTTTTGATCGTTACCGTATTTTGCAAAGCGTCGCCGCTCTCACTCCTGCCGCCGTATATCTCACCGTTAACAGACGAGCCTTCTATTTCCACCGTATTGGCAAAGACATTTCCGCTTTCGCTGCTGCCGCCGTATACATACCCAACGAACTCGCTGTCTTCTATTGATACGAAATTCATATCAGCGTTCTGTTCCTTACTGTATCCGCCCCAAGCTTCGGCGTACGAATCGGCATCGACACCCACTTTTCGTTTCGTGATTCCTATATAATTAGAAAGTGCCTGTCCTGTTTCCGACCACCCGCCGAACAAGGTGTACTCCCCGGCCTCTCCCAGCTCATCGCCATATAAGAAAACCTGGTTCGATACGGCATTTCCGCTCTCGGTCCGCCCGCCGCCGATCTCGCCTTTCAGCAGGCTGTTGTATATGCGCACTTCATTTTTCTGTACATTTCCGCTTACAGAGATGGCTCCCAGATACGATCCGTCCAGCAGCTCTCCTGTCTCTTCACTGGAATAGCCGCGGCTGTTTTCAATATATACAGTATTTTCCGCCGCTTCGCCATCTTCAGTACTGGCAGCGCACACGCTAGAAACACCGTCCCTATCTCTTATATCTACCCGGTATCCCCGTTTATCGCCGGAAGTGATATCTATGCCCAGGTTCCTTGACGCTTCATCCGGTGCTGCGTTCGCCATGGATATGGCATCATTGCCGGAATCTCCGCCGCTCCCCAAGACGGTTGTATTTTCTGCATATCCATAACTGCCTTGCACAAACAACGCCGCTATAGCCAAAGCGGCTCTTTTTTTCCACTTCCCCTTCATGATAATCCCTGCCTTTGCTCTATACTGGTTCTTCTACATTTGATAATAGCATATTTTTCCCCAACCTTACAAATAATGACTTGTATAATCCTGTATAATTTTTTCTTTTTCATAAAAATAAGGGAAACGAAAATTTCTTCGTTTCCCTTATTATATACCTTATTATAATTTTCAGCCTTACGCTTTCAGCGCTTCCATATCCGACCCGGTAAAGTGGAATACAATACCGCAGAACGTAACCGCTCCGGCAGCAATTGCTTTTTCACTGAACAGCAGCCGGTTATTGTGAAGCGGCAGATGCGTTTCCGCCCGTTCATCGCCAGTACCTAAGCGGAAAAACGCGCCCGGTTTTTTCTCTAAATACAGCGCAAAGTCCTCTGATCCCATCGATGCCGAAGGCAGTACGCTTACTTTGTCCGCACCCAGCAGTCCGGAAGCCGACCGCTCTACGATGTCGACCAGTTCATCTTCGCCGATAACCGGGCCGCCGCCGGCAATAAATTCCGCTTCCGCTTCCACCCGCATGGAAAGTGCGGTGCCGTTAACGATCCGCGCAATGCTTTCCTGTACCTGACGCCGGGTTTCCGGCAATAAATACCGCATGGTTCCTTCCAGCACTACTTCAGACGGAATGATATTGCCTGCTGTGCCGGCAGTCATTTTGCCAATAGTAATTACCGCCGAATCCAGCGGATTTAATTCCCGGGATACGATGGTCTGGATCTGCGTGATCATATATGCCGCCGCTGCGATCGGGTCCGGCGTTTTGTGCGGATGCGCCGCGTGGCCGCCTTTTGCCCGGATCGTGATCTTGATGCCGTCGGAACCCGCCATCATCGCACCTTTTTTAATTCCAATCGAGCCGCCCGGCACGTCCGGCCAGGTATGCGCGCCAAAGATAGCGTCCACATCGTCTAAAAATCCATTGTCTATAATGCTCTTGGAGCCATTGAGCTTTTCTTCCGCCGGCTGGAAAATGAATTTAACCGTTCCGCACAGCGCGTCTTTCCGCTCGCTCAGCAGTCGGGCAGCCGCCAGCAGCGTCGTCGTATGGATATCATGACCGCAGGCATGGCACCGGCCGGCGATTTCCGAAGCAAAGTCAAGGCCCGTATCTTCCTGAATCGGAAGTGCGTCAATATCCGCGCGAAGAGCGATTGTCCTGCCGGGTTTCGCGCCTTTGAGCACCCCTACCAGACCAGTATATTCCCCGTTTGCAGCCGTTTCAATTCCATAGGATTCCAATTCTTTTTTAATGAGCGCCGTCGTTTCATATTCTTCAAATCCCGTTTCCGGATGCCGGTGGATCTGCCGCCGCAGTTCTAAATACTGCGGTTCCAATTCTTTCATTCGCTCCTGTATGCCTGCCATAATGACAACCTCCTGTACTGCTTATTTCTCAAAGTATTTTGCGTTTCCATTAATCTGCGGAAGACTCATGCCCTGATCGATCTTTGCTTTCAGCGCCGGCTCCCCATTTTGTTTTGCTACAGCTCGTTCGCCGTATTCTTTGGCCAGTTCCGGCGCAATGACAAACACGCCGTCGTCGTCGCCTACGACCAGATCGCCCGGGTGAACGGTCACGCCGCAGACGGAAATCGGCACATTGATGCCGCCTTCAATGCCCAGGCTGCGCGTTGTCAGCGGGCTGACGCCGCGGGAAAATACGGGAAGCCCCATTTTGCGAATTGCCCGCACGTCGGTAATACAGCCGTCAACAATGATTGCCGCAACTTTTTTATGTTTATACGCATAAGCGACGATCTCTCCTACCGGCGCCCGATCCTGATCTCCGGAAGTATCGATAAGGATAACATCGCCTTCCTGCGCGATATCCACCGCTTTATGCACCGCTACCGAATCCATATGAGGGATCTGCACCGTAACAGCATTGCCCACAAAATGGAAATCCTGCAGCAAAGGCTTCAGTCCTTTTAAAAAGCCAAAGTCCGTCATATGCCCGATCGTAGATGGGCAAACGTCCTTATATAATTCCAGCAGTTCTTCTGATACTCCCTGTACCCGTTCTTTGCAAATAAACATACTTCTCACTCCTTATTTTAATACTTCATACGTGTACCATACAATCGTTCCGGTCATCAGCCAGCTCATTAAAACAACCGGCAGACCGATGCGGAAATAGTCGGATATGCTGTATCCGGCCGGTTTCCAAATCAGCAGGTTCGGCCCCGTGCCAAAAGGCGTGCAGAACGCCAGCGAAGACGCGACGGCAATCGCCATGACAACGCCCCGCGGGTCCAGGCCCAGCGAATTGGCATACAAAATGCCCAGCGGCAGCATGATCGCCGACAGCGACGTTCCCATCATGAACTGCGTCATCAGCGTCGTAATGCCGGAGATGATCAGAATCGCTGCGAGCGGATGCACCCCAGCGGCAAAAGAAGACGTAAAATCAACGAACAATTTTGCTACGCCCGTAGAGGCCATCGCGCTGCTCAGCGGGAAAATCCCGGCTACCAAAAACAGCGTCGGCATGCTGAAGGAAGAAATCGCTTCATCCACGGTAATGCATTTCGTTACGACTACGATGATGCTTCCCAAAATAGCTGCCAAATGGAAGGGCATCAGCTTCGTTGCCAAAGAAATTACCAGCAGGCAAAATACGACAAAGGTAATGATCATGCCCCGCACATCTCTGTTGGCCAGCTGCGGCGCATTGCTGAAATCCGACGGAATATCCGGCAGTCTGCGGCTTCCCCAGAAATACATGTATATGCCGCCTACCAAGGTAATCGGCAGCCCTACTTTCGTAAATTCAAAGAATCCGTATCCTGCATATCCGGCAGATTCCAAAAGACCGCTGGCCACGATATGCGGCGTCGTCCCTACCAGGGTGATCGTGCCGCCCATCGACGCAAAGAACGCCAAGGTCATATACACTTTCGACAAATTCATATTGGCTTTCTGCGCCATCGCACCGATGATCGGCATCAGGCAGCCCGTCGTCCCCGTATCATTTAAAAACGCGGACATGCCGGCCGCAACCGCTGCTGTACTGATTGTCAGCCGCCGTTCCGTCTTGCCGATCAGATTGATGATCGTGCTTCCGATATAATCCGCCAGCCCCGTTTTCATAATAGCTTTACCCAAAACAAAGATACTCATAAAAAACATAACGGTTGTGTTGGAAAAATCAGAAAATGCCTTTCCTGCATTGACGATGCCGGTAAGCGCCAGCACCGTAGGAATCGATATCCCCACGATGATCGGATCGGCGATCTTCCATATCAGCGCAACAAATACCCAAACAAAAAGACCAATTGTCACCCACATTTGCCAAGTCATAACCCCATCTCCTTTCGACTCAACATCGTAATGTAATAACATTATGATATATTCTTTTTTCTCTTTTATCAATACAAAAAAGCATGACAACGATACAAATTTGTCATGCTATCGCTTTTCTATATTTGATTTTCATAAGTGACCCGATATTTCCAGTCGTTTGTCTTAATATAAAAATGCACCATTTCCAGCAGCGTGCCCGGCCGTTTATACGTGTACCGCTTAATCAGCAGCACCGGATATCCTACGGGGATATGCAGATTGGCGGCGATTTCCGAGTCGGCGCCTACCGCTTCGATCACGTCTTCTGTCCTGGCAAGAGGAATGCCCAGCGCATCATAGATGGCCAGCAGGGAAGAAAAGTTTTTCTCCTTTTTGATCGCTTCTTCCGGCACGCCGATGACGTAATGGCGCAGAAAATGAATCGGTTCTTCGTCATAATACCGAATACGATCCACCTGCACATATGCGGTGCCGGCGGCTATGCCGCATTCCTGCTCCGTCTTTTCATCGGCAAGGCAGGAGGCGACCACTTTCGTTTCGCAGTGCAGAAAAGGGCCTTTTTTCGCCAATTCTTCTTTCATGCCGCCCATCTGCGCATGGGGCCAGATTTTTCTTCCGGCAACAAACGTCCCTTTGCCCGCTTTGCGGACGATCAGCCCTTCATTGTCGAGCCGGGCCATCGCCTGCCGGACAGGAGAGCGGCTGGCCTGGTACATCGCGCACAGCTCACCTTCCGACGGAAGCAGCGCCCCTTCTTCATACTGATGTGAATTGATCTTATTTAAAATATCCTGATATATCTTTTCATGCAGCAACATGTCATTTCCCTATCTCTTTTTATTTTTTATCCGCCTCTTTAAACGCAGCAATGTGGTCATCCGGCTTAAAATTCTTTTGCGTTATACTGCACCCGGTAATCCCATACGTCGGAGTTCACATAATATTCTCCATACACGATCGGTTCATACGCCTCATTAAATTCCCGGCGAATGATCTTCAGCAGCGGAAAGCCTGCCGGCACGGAAAACAGTTTTCCCAGCGCCTCGTCGGCGGCTACCGCTTTGACCCGTTCCTGCACATATGCCGAATGCATTCCATGTTTAGCCAAAAACGCCCGCAGCGATTTGATTTCCCCTTCTGCCTGCACCGTTTCCGGATCGATCTTTTCCACATAATGATTGAGGAAAAAGAGCGGCTTTCCATCTACATACCGTACGCGGGACAAAAAGGTGAATTCCCGCTTTGTATCCGTCTTAAATACGGCCGCCTGTTCAGGCGTCATTTTTTTCCTGCCGCTGTCGATCATCATGCACTGCACACTCTCGTCGTCCACTTTTTTATTGATAAAGTACGCGCTGAACCCGCTCATATTTACCATGCTCTCCGGCGGAAGCACCGGCGCGACAAAGGTTCCTTTCCCGGGCATGCGCAAAATCAGATGCTCCGATTCCAGTTTTCCCAGCGCCTGCCGTACCGGAGCCAGGCTCACACCGTACTTTTCCGCCAATTCACTCTCGGTCGGCAGCTGATCGCCGGGCCGGTAAAAATGGCTGCGTATCTTATCATATATATCCTGATATACTTTCAGACTCAGCGTCTGTCTCATAGTCTTCCTCCTAAAATGCCGTGCTTCCGGCATATTGCCTTTCTTATCATATCATATTTTGTCATAATACACCTGTTTTTTTCTTTTCTCATTTCAATTCAGCATATCGAGATTTCTTTTCTTGCGTCTGCTATTCGTTTACTATATTATAATATTTGACTCAGGTGCAAAGGAGAGATTTATTATGAGTAAACATGCATTATATCACATGACATGGAAAGAAATCGAAGAAGTATTTGCCAGCGATCCGGTCGTTTTAATCCCTATGGGCTCTACGGAACAGCAGGGTATCCAGTCGCTGACCGGCGACTATCTGGCAGCGGAAGCGATCGCCAAACGGGTAGCGGAAAAGTCCGGCGCGTACTATATTCCGGTAATTCCCTTTGGCTGCAGCGAATATTTCCGGTGTTTCCCCGGTACGATCTCCCTTCGTCCGTCTACGGTAGAAGCGGTCATTACCGACGTAGTAGAAAGCCTGACGGAGCACGGCGTTACCAAAATCTTCTTTATCAACGGCCATGCCGGCAATACGCCGACCATTGAAGATGTGGCCAGAAAACTTCGCCGC
>OHAY01002783.1_pt1 | contig 13171 bp, 17 predicted proteins | sample 1577191 | NCBI WGS metagenome assembly OHAY01 (sample SAMEA3541504, study PRJEB24748) | human gut metagenome | biome: human gut; feature: human-associated habitat; material: faeces | place: China | collected 2012 | reverse complement strand
ATCGTCCGCCGCAGGGTCGCGGGCGGTTTTCATCGCCGCGTCTATCTCCTCGAAACTCGCGCCCGAAGCGTATCTCCGACGTCCTTCGGCCAGTGGCAGCTCCGCCTCGATGTATTCGTCATCCTCCTCCTCGTATTCGAGCGGAATATCGGGGATTTCCAAATGCTCGAAAGCCTCGTCCAGCTCTTCGTCGGGAATACGTGCCGACGTCCGGTTATCCGTTCCGGTGGCAAATGTAGGAGCTTTTTCTGTCACTGATTCCGTTTTGCCCTCCGTGGCAGCTTGTGGCGTCGGTTTGGCAGCGATTGGCGTCGTTGCCCGCATTTTGAAACTGCTCTTGCCGACAATATCCGGCACGTCGTCCTCACGTTCCGGAGACGTTACATCCGGCTGCGACGCGGGGTGTTCCCTCTGTCGTCGTTCCCACCACAGATAGACCGCCAGCCACACGCCATAACCTGCGAGCAGGCATACCAACAGCGTTTCCATAGCGGCTAAAAGATCGGGCGGTTATGTTCGTCGTACAGCGCGGAGATAACTTCCTTGTTGGCCGCGAAATGTTCCGCCAGCACGTTGTCGATGTATGCCGAGAGCGACACCTTGCCGCCCGTCAGCATCACCGAGATTTTGGCGATGCGCTCGTGGTATTCACGGCGCACATAGACCGGCTTGCCGTAGCGGGCGGGGATGTCCATGCCTTTGAGGAAGGTCGTCTCGTAGTCCGCCTGCCTTCCCTTGCGCCGTCTTGTGTCCGCCGCCTTCCCTTCCTGCGCCTTCTCCACCGGCACGGCGGTTTCCTCCTTTCCGGTTCCCGGTTCTCCCGTCCCTGCCGCCTCGCCCGCCATCATCCGCATCAGCAGCTCCTCGTCGATGGGCTTCTCATTCCGCTGTCTCTTCATAGCCTTCCAGTTTGAGGATGGTCGCTATCTCACGGGTCAGTTCGGGGATGCCGCTGCCTGCCAACATCCGCCTGTCGGGAGCCAGCAGCGTGGAGCGGAACACCGTCCGTCCCGTGCCGTCCGCCTCCTTGCGGAAGCGTTTCGTGTCGGGGATGCGGGTTTGCAGCATCGGCAGCCCCATGTCGGCGACCACCTGCCCGTACTTCTCGTACAGCCCGCTCGTTTCCCGCTTGTCGACTTGGTTCCAGAAAAGGTAAAGCCCCTTCAGGCGGCTCGTCTCCTTGCCCAGCATCATCCGTTGCAGCACGTCGAGGAAGGAGAGCGTGCTTTCCAGCACCGCCTTGTCCGCACTCACCGGGGCGAAGATGTAGTCCATCTGTGCGATCGTGCGCAGGATGCCCGCCGAGTTCACCGTGCCCGGCAGGTCGAAGAAGAGCAGGTCGTAGCAGCCTTCCGCCGCCAGCTCCCTTGCCGTGTCGGGGGCTTGTTCCACCCGGCACTTGCGCACCGGATAGGCGGCACGCCCCGGCTGCCGCATCTGTTCGTAAGCCGCCCGTTTCAGGTGTTCGTTCTCCAGTACCGCCCGGCTGTCCCGCTCCCGCATCTCGTACAGGCTGTACTGCGGGAAGTCGCAGTCGATCACCGCTAACGGACACCCCAAGCGGTAGTGCAGGTAGCCCGCCACCAGCACCGTGATAGCCGTCTTGCCGCTGCCGCCTTTCTGTGTGGCGAAAGCCACGTTCAATGTCTGTCTGTCCATATCGTCATTCTGTTGGTTATTCATCCGGCTGCCCGTGCAGCCGCTTCTCTGTTCACTCAATCGGTCAGCTTTTCAGCCACTCTGCCGTTCATTCGTCCGTTCATTCGTTCAGGCATCCGGTCATACATTCAGCCCGGCATCCATCCAATCATCCGGCTGTCCGCTTGTCCGGCTGTTCAGCCGTTTGACCGTTTAGCCGTTTAGTCATTTAGCCGTTTGGCTGTTTAGCCGATCATCCGGCTGGTTATCCGGTTGTCCGTCCGTTTGTCCGGCAAGACAATCAGCCGTTCGGCTGTCCGTCCGGTCGGCTATCCGGCTGTTTCCTTGTCTATCCGGACAGTCGTTTCACCGCTTCCACGGCGCAAAGGAATATCAAAATACCGGTAGTTTATCCGTTTGATTATCAGCGTGTCGTGCATTGTCTTTCCACCCGTAGGTTTGTCGCATCCGGGTATGGTGTCCGGACGGGAAAAGGACTGTTACTTTGCAGGCGGAAACCAAAATGGAGTAAGAATGGAAAAGAGCGGCAACCGCCCGAGGGAGTGCCCCGGCACTCCGCAGCAGGCAAGGGCATCCCCAATCTGTCCGGCAGGACGGATTTTATTTTCAAACGAAAATGGCAAGTTGTGTGCTGCGGCACTCGAAATGAATTTCGTGCCTCACCACCACCTTGCCCCCTCGATGTGGCATCCCCCTCCGGAGTCGGGGGATGCTCACGGGGGAGAGCCGTAGGCATACGGCGTTTTCAGACCATGTTTCACTTAAAATTTTACAGGATGATGGACAACCAGAAGAAGTATGCGGGCAACCACGGGCGAAAGCCCAAGCCCGACAAGATGCGCCACCGCTACGTGTTCCGTCTGGACGACGGGGACAACGCCCGTTTCCTCGCGCTTTTCGACGAGTCGGGCAAGGCGACCAAGGCGGAGTTTATCGTTTCCGCACTTTTTGGCAGGGAGATTAAGGTCATTAAACTGGATAAGGGGACGCAGGATTTCTACATGCGCCTGACCACTTTCCACTCGCAGTTCCGTGCCATAGGCACGAACTACAACCAATGCGTGCGTGCGCTCAAATCCAATTTCTCGGAGAAGAAAGCCCTCGCTTTCCTCTACAAGCTGGAGCGGCACACCCTCGAACTGGTCGAGTTGAGCAAGCGGATTTCCGCACTGGTGGAGGAATTCCAAAGCAAATACCCCGTCCGATGATAGCCAAGATCTCGCACGGCAGCAGCCTGTACGGGGTGCTTGCCTACAACCAGTTGAAGGTGGACGAACGGCACGCCGACGTGCTTTTCACCAGCCGGATTATCGAGCCGCAGGGCGATAACCCCTACACGATAGGGCATCTTTCCCGCTCGTTCGGTGACTACCTCACAGCCAACCGCAAGACCGAGAAACCCGTCCTGCACATCTCCCTCAATCCCGACCCGAAGGATTGCTTGAGCGAGGAGCGGTTTGTCAGCTTGGCGGAGGAGTATATGCGGCGCATGGGCTTCGGCGACCAGCCCTATATCGTCTATCGCCACAACGACATCGGGCGGGAGCACCTGCACATCGTCTCCGTCCGGGTGGACGAAACCGGGCGTGCCATTTCCGACAGCTACGAGCACGGGCGTTCGATGAAGGTCTGCCGAGAGCTGGAACGGCAGTTCGGTCTTGTCCCGGCTACGCCCAAGCAGTGGAAGGAGGGGCTACCCTTGTCGCCCGTCGGTTACGGGGACGGCAACCTCAAGGGGCAGTTGGCGGGAGTCATCCGCCCGATAGCCCGGGAGTGGCGTTTCCGTACACTGGGCGAATACCGTGCCGTCCTTTCGCTCTACGGCATCACGGTGGACGAGGTGAAGGGGGAATACGGCGGGCGGGAGTATCACGGCTTGACCTATTCGGCAACCGACAGGGAGGGCAACAAGGTCGGCAAGCCCTTCAAGTCCTCCGTGTTCGGCAAGGAGGCGGGCGTCGCAGCCCTCGAAAGGCGGATGCACAACGCTGCCGCATGGGAAAAGACCCACAAGGAAGTCGCCGCCGCCACCGCCGGAAAGGTTGCCGCCGCCATGCAGACCGCAGGGCATGACCGGGCGCAGTTCGAGCGGGAACTCATGCGGCAGGGTATCGGCGTGGTATTCCGTCAGAATGAAACCGGGCGCATCTATGGGGCGACCTTCATCGACCATGCCGCCAAAGCCGTCTTCAACGGCTCCCGTCTGGGCAAGGAGTTCTCTGCAGGCGTGTTCAACGACCTTTTTGCCGGGCAGGAAGGTATTCACCTGCCGCAACCCTCCGCCGAAGTGGAACATCCCACCCGGCAGCAGGAGCATACGGGCGCATCCCAATGGGACGGACAGGATACCGGCTACCGTCCCGACCACAAGGACGGCACCACCCAAAACGTGGCGGCCGCCTTCAATCTCTTTGCCCCCGTACCCGGCGGAGCGTCCGGCGACCAGCCCGTACCGCCCCGAAAAAGGAAGAAAAAACGCAAGTACGGCAGGCAACAATAAAGAGCAAAAAAGCATTAACCAAGCAACCAGCCGCATGGCACACCGACCTCATTTTCGCAGCGTAAAGCGAACGACCGAAGTGTAGCGTTAAAAAGAAAAAGCTGTTTGAGCGAAGCGAGTTCTTTTTCTTTAGCGAAACGCAGGAAGAGAGTAGCGGAGAAAATGCAGTCTTGACTTTTTCTTTTTGGTATCTTTTTCTTTTGTGTCAAGACAAAAGAAAAAGTACATAATAAAACGAAGTTTTATATTTAATTTTCAACGAATTATGCAAAACGAAGACGATTTGCGTGGACTCGCCAAAGTCATGGAGTTCATGCGTGCGATAAGCATTTTATTTGTAGTCATCAATATTTATTGGTTCTGTTACCAGTCCGTCCGGGAGTGGGGCATCGACATCGGCGTGGTCGATAGGATATTGCTCGGCTTCCAGCGTACCGCCGGGCTGTTCTCCAATATCCTCTGGACGAAGCTCTTCGCCGTGCTGTTCCTCGCCCTTAGCTGCCTCGGCACAAAGGGTGTGAAGGAACAGAAAATCACGTGGCGCAGGATCATCCTTTGCGGCGTGTCCGGCTTGCTGCTCTTTTTCGGCAACGGGTGGCTGCTCGCCCTTCCTCTGTCGCTTCCGCCGGGCACCGTGCTGTATATCGCCACCCTCACCGCCGGGTATATCTGCCTGCTCATGGCGGGACTGTGGATGTCCCGCCTGCTGAAGACCGACCTGCTCGAAGACGTGTTCAACGTCGAGAACGAATCTTTCATGCAGGAGACCGAGCTGAAGGAGAACGAGTATTCCGTCAACCTCCGCACCCGCTTCTGGTTCAGGGGCAGGGCGTATGACGGATGGATCAACCTTGTCAATCCCTTCCGTGCGACGATGGTCTTGGGCACGCCCGGTTCGGGCAAGTCCTATGCGATAATCAACCAGTACATCAAACAGACCATCGAGAAGGGCTATTCGCTCTTCCTGTATGATTTCAAGTACCCCGACCTCTCCGAGATAGCCTACAACCACCTGCTCGCCCATTTGGACGGCTACAAGGTCAAGCCCAAGTTCTACGTGATAAACTTCGACAACCCGAGGGAGAGCCACCGCTGCAACCCCATCCACCCGGACTTCATGACCGACATATCCGATGCCTACGAGAGTGCCTACACGATTATGTTAAATTTGAACCGCACGTGGATTTCCAAGCAGGGCGACTTCTTCGTGGAATCGCCTATCATTCTGTTAGCCAGTATTATATGGTATCTCAAAATCTACAAGAACGGCAAGTATTGCACCTTTCCCCATGCCATCGAGTTCCTGAACCGCAAGTACGCCGACATTTTCCCCATCCTCACCTCGTACCCGGAGCTGGAGAACTACCTTTCTCCCTTTATGGACGCATGGGAATCCTCGGCGGTGGAGCAGTTGCAGGGGCAGATTGCCAGTGCCAAGATACCGCTTTCCCGCATGATTTCCCCGGCGCTCTACTGGGTGATGACGGCGGACGATTTCACCCTCGACATCAACAATCCCGAAGAGCCTAAAGTGCTCGTAGTCGGTAACAATCCCGACAGGCAGGGCATTTACGGGGCGGCGTTGGGACTGTACAACTCCCGCATCGTGAAGCTCATCAACAAGAAGAAACGGCTCAAATCCGCCGTGATTATCGACGAGCTGCCCACCATCTACATGCGTGGGCTGGATAACCTGATTGCCACCGCCCGAAGCAACAAGGTAGCCGTCATGCTCGGCTTTCAGGATTTTAGCCAGTTGAAGCGTGATTACGGAGACAAAGAGTCCGCTGTGATTTGCAATACGGTCGGCAATGTCTTTGCTGGTCAGGTAGTTGCCGAAACCGCCAAGACACTGTCCGAGCGTTTCGGCAAGGTCTTGCAGAAACGGCAGAACATGACCATCAACCGGAACGAAACCTCCGTCTCCATCAACACCCAGATGGACAGCCTTATCCCGGCGAGCAAGATTTCCACCCTCACACAGGGTATGTTCGTCGGTGCGGTAGCCGACAATTTCGACGAGCGCATCGAGCAGAAGATTTTCCATGCCGAGATTGTCGTGGATAACGAGAAGGTCAGGCGGGAGACCGCCCGCTACGTGAAGATACCGCAGATCATCGACTTCACCGACAAGGACGGCAACGACACCATGCAGCAGCAGATCGACGCCAACTACTACCGCATCAAGAGCGAGGTCAGGCAGATTGTCGCTGACGAGATCGGGCGCATCAAGGCAGACCCGGAGCTGTCGCATCTGATTAAGGACAAGTGAGGATAAAAATACCCCGTCGGCAAGAACAAGCCGGCGAGGTCCTTTTTATCGGGTATGGTGTTTTTCGGCATGAAGTAATGGTTAAGTGGGCAAAATACATTATTTTTGTAATGATATGGATAAGGACAATCGCAAATACCGGTTCTGCTTCATCGACTATATGTGGTATGTAGCCGAAAAATGGAGCGAGCGAGAGCATAACAATCTCAATGGGAGAATGTTGCTTTTCCTATGCTGGCTGTTTGCCATAACCATACCGCTTGGAATACCGCTACTATTTCGCCTTTTCAGTTGGATAATTGCTTTTGCCATAGTAATGATTCTTTGCTTTCTTCCCGACTTATTTTGCCAGCTCCGTTACACAGCCGGGCGGCGTGAAGCGCTCCGTAAATATTACGGAAAGATGAAACACTCCGGCAGGAAGCTCGCCAAAATAGTCCTTATCGTCATCGCCCTGACCGTAGCGAATTTCCCACTAATGTTTCACTTCGGATTTATACATTGGGCATGACAATGCCTGCCACTACCGCCACTGCAATGACAACGGCATAGTACACCTCTATCGCCTTTTTCCAATATAGAGGACGCAAATCAAGTTCTTCTCGGATTTCCATTCTCCAATCAGAAGGTTTGAACTGAAATCCGGAGATGCACCATGCTGCGACAACCGCCCATCCGATCAATATGCCGGTAACTATTTTCTGACCGTTATTCGGGTCGTCTTTTAGCGTAAGTAATGCCACCAAAATTAATGAGAGATAGGGAAGTCCAATTATCCCACCAGCCCGACGCTCCACCCAATCATGCCCCCCTTTCCTTCGCAGCATATCGTAGGCAAGGATGTATGCGGTTTTATGTATCATCGCAATCAAGCGAAATAAATGAGGTCTTCCTGTTTCTGCTCTTTTCATACTTTTGTAGGTTTTAAAATTCCGTATCTTCCGTCCATTCCAGAGAGTCCACCGGACAAAGCCCGGTGTTTCTCACCTCGTACCACCCGGTCAGCAGTACCCTTATGCTGTCCGGCGTATATCCCTTGACCCATGTACATTCGACAAACTTCTGGCTGCCGTCTTGGATTTCATCAAAGGTGGCATGGTTCAATAGCCCTACACGGAACTCTCCTCCCATATCTTCCTCCCTTACCTGCATGACATAGACCGGTTGCCCGTATCGGGATGTGCGACCGTCCTGATTAATCAGATATTGCAAGGCTTCGCTGGGTACTTCCTGACGGGCTCCTACCGTGATATGCAGCGCAAGGTAATCCCTCCACCTTTGTGGAACTTCCGTCCGTGTGTTCTCCACCGGCTCCGCCTTGCGCCCGTCTATCCGCATCAGTGTGCTTGGCAACAGGTACATTTCGGCAATCATCAGAAAGCCGAGGGAGAACAGGAAGAAGTAACATCTGAAGGGGCTGAACCTGCGTCCCTCATAGTGCTGCATGACCGCTTCCCTTCGTGAAAACGGGTATATCCGACCATTCGATAGATAGTGGAGAATTGCGACGATTCCGGCTATCATGGCGACTGTAAACCACTCAAATACCGTGGAGTCGAAAAGGAAATGAGCGGTTGTAAGGAAGATCGGCTCATAGATAAATATCATGATGCAAAGCATCAGCATGGACTCCCCGTCGGGGCGTCTTGGCTCACCCTTATAATGCCATTGTGCCATTTCTCCCAACCAGAACAGATAGTCGAAGAAATAATAATGCCGTTGTCGTTCTTGCTCCTTATATTCCCGTTTCTTCATTCTAAATATATTGCATGGGTAATGTTTGATAGTGCTCCGCTTATTCAGCCAGTTTGCTATTAAACCGCCTACTATTTACTTTTATTTATTGTAAATACCTTGTTTTCCTCATTTATATCATAAAGCCCATCAAGATGAATGTGATAATCATCTTCATTTTCATATCCAATCATATCGTACATCCTACTTTTCTCTATTGCATAGATTTAATAAATTCTTAGCCCATTTGATTTTTGCATTAAACCCCTCCCAAGATGCAGACTGCTCTTTCCAATAATCAGGGATATCAGTATTGGCACCATGCTCCAAAAGGAGTGTGAATACTTCTTTGAATCTTTGATAAGCTATATTTACATCAAATTCCGGATTCCAAATTAGAGTATCAGGCAGATCGGATTCAAACATATCCGATGTCGAATGTATCATTGAGTGAGAGAGATTTACTCCATGAAAGAAACTATTAACCCCCTTGTTATCTGTAAGGTTGATGTCCATCCGATGTTCAATAAGATACTTCAATATTTTTAAAGAATCTTCGTATGTACCGCATTGTAACCCATATTTGGGTATGCAATGTGTAACAGCGGTATAGACAGCTTGGTGACTTATATACATATCATCTTTGGGAGTATAGTCATTTACATTCGCACCCGCATCTATTAAGAAACAGACAATATCATAGTGACAATTCTTGATTGCTATGCGTAAAGGGCACAAACCTTCATCCCTTTTGCGCCATCCTTTTTCTATGCTATTGATAAGAACAGGATTTTTTTCTATCACTTGCTTAACTGTATCGAAATCTCCTTTATTTATCGCATCAAATAACTTCTTCATTACTTTCCTTTATTATTGTTCCGCTTTAAGCGGTAGTGCTGTTTGCTATCTGTTTTTTCGAGTTATTACAATATCATCAAAACTTAATGGCAAAGACTGACCGTTTGGTCTATATTCTTTCCAATCTTCAATGTTGGGACTTTCATAATCCATCATTATATGATAAAAGGAGTATAGACCGGAATTTTCTTGAGGTAAATCCGGCAGACTATGTATGTCATAACATCCAACATCTTCCAATCCTTTTTCTTCAATCCGTTTCAACCATCCTAAAGCCTTATCTATTTGTTGAAGATAGGAAAGTTCCTGCTGATTGCCATGCTTCAGGGCATCAACAGTTTTTATTCGTTCTTTTTGTAATAACTCAATTATATCTTTCATTTTATTTCTTATCGGTAATGCTTGGCAGCGTTTCGCTTTAAGCGGCAGTGCTGTTTGTTATCTAAATCTTAATGTATTTATTGGCAAAATCAAGGCACTATTTCGTAAACGGTTCGCTCATTGTTCCTGAAAATGGTATGCTCAATCTGGCTTCCGACCTTTACGATACTGTCTATGTCAGCATGGACTTTCAGGCTAAGGACGGGAGCGTATTTCAGATGCTCGTAATCGACCGGAGTATTGTTATAGGTTGTTTCGACAATAGGATAATTATGTTCCTTTGCGAACTGTTTCAAGGTATCTATGTAGGGAAGCTGCTCTTTACCCATAGCTTCAAAATCTATGTAAAACTTTCCGTTCTCCAGCACAAAGTAGATGCAGTCCACACCATTGGAACAAATACCTATAAAATCATAATCAGTATTTCCTGCCTGCACGTTTCTCAATACATCCGGCAGTTTGTCTATCGTAATCCGGGCAGCAACCGGGATATTGGAGTTTATACCGTCGTTTTGCGTCACTCGTTTATTCCCATGCCCGCAACTCAATAAACTTAAGATAGAAGTAAATATTCCCATAATTTTTAAGAATCTCATAGTTTTATGCTTATTATTAAATAGATAATGGTTTGCAGCTTGCCGCCGTGAGGTGGCACAGGTGCTTGTTATCAGTCACTTTTATTTCAAATCTTCTTTATTTATAGTAATTATTCTATTCGGTATAAAGAATTGAGATGCTTCCACATCTATGCTGTTTGATATATAGCACTTCCAAAATTTCACGTATAGAAATTTCTTTTTGATTTTACGAAAAAACTTGGAAACCATTTGAGAAAAATCATTATTATCAGAACAGCAATAAAAACGTCCAGCAATGTATGCCATATCTTCCCTTTGAAAAGGAACTCTATATTCTAAAACTGGACTTTTCACATAGTCCAATACTTCAGCTGTTGTTCCATCATAATATTCATGTGTATAATATGATATATATTGTTGGAAAGATTTTCCGGTCAAATACATCTTCCGGTCATTAGCACAAATGTCAAAAGGAGATAAATCTCCTTTATAATGTGGGACACACAACAACTCTCCAAATACACTTCTAAGCGTATTTGCAATCATCTCATCATCATTTTTATGCGAATAGAATTCAAATTGCTTTCCCATGTTCTACTGGTTTTAATGACTGATAATGTTCGGTGGATAATCGCCCTTTCAAGAGCGATTGATACGCTTGTTATACACGTTATTTTTTATTAGATTTCTTATAATGGATATATAGTTCCCCAGAGGAAGTTAATAATCCATTACTTATAGCATTGATTAATGTTTCAAAATTTTCAATACAATCCAAATCATCACACTCTGCTCCATACCACATATATATTTCTTCATTTTGAATCCATTGAAGAACTTTGAATAATTCTGTTTGGTTGATAGATATTCCATTACCTATACTTTTCTGCGCACAGACACACAGACTATCAAAATTGGGAATAGTATATATCCCATCAGTACAATTTGTATGAAAAAGAACTTTTGCATATTCTTTAAAATACAAATTATTTTCTATTCCAAAGAATAGATTATTAGGCTTTTTATATGTGAATAGTATCATTTGGCTCATGACGTGTATAATGTCTGGCAGCGTTCCGCCTTGTTCAGTCGGTTTGCTGTGTGTTATAAACTACCTCATGAATTTTCACGAAGCTATCTTCGTCACAAGATATTCCAACTTTCAAAGCCAAATCCTTATATTGTTTTATTACATTTGAGAATGTGATTGTTGTGCGGTACATAAGTAATAACAGGATTCCACTACTTTCGGGATCGGAGAAAAACGCAGATTCGGCATCACGCTCAAAGATTTCACCGAATTTTCTCATACGGGCAGTGTCAATCCACTCCCGTGAAGATGCAAACCAATTTATATCGTTGTCATCGTATGTGTTGCATATATAGTATGTGCCTTCCCAACTATTATCTACAGAATAGTAAAGGCAAATTGCCTGTGTGTCCTCCGTTACTTGTTTTAGAACTTCATCAAAGTCCTTCTTTAATTTATTCTCATAACGCTTCAAGTTTACGGCAAAGATTTTGTTTATAATCTCGTCGCTTACACCAAGTTTTTTAGCCGCATTTACAATATAGGTTTTGGCTTCCTCTATTTGACCGTTCTCAATCATTGAGGAACATTCTTCCCAATATTTATAGTATTCCATATTTATTTTATTTAGGTAGTTTATAATGTTCTGTGGATAATCGACCTTTATAGGAGATTAATCCGCTTGTTAGTTGCATATTTATAATCTCGATAAAAGGATATTTAGCTCCTTTATTTCCTGCCTTTCATCATCATATACCAAAGCATTTCTATATGAATGATTGCTTGTACATATCGTTCCTATCTTGGGAATTTCTTGTATGTCAGAGTTGGATATTAATAATCCATTCAAGATACATTTACCTATATATGCGGAATGTTCCTTGAATAAGGGAATTTGTTGCAATCGTTGGATTATTGCATTAAGTGCTATGTCTTTTTCTTGTTCCCTGATTGCAGACAAAGGTAAGAGTAAATGGAACAGTACATCTCCATATTTCTCTTTTGTAATCCTCATTAATTCCGAATATGTGAGATACTTCAAGTGAAAGTTGCCACTAACTTCCCCGATTAAAGTGTCATTCAAAAAATAATATGTACAGCAAGGATGAAATTCTATTGTCAATACAATATCGCTGCCGATAGGAAGTGTTAGAGTTCTTGGATTTTCTATTTCACCTTGATTTTCGGATGTTTTCAAATCAATTTGAGATAGCCAACACCAATATTTCTTGTACTTCTTTTCATCCAACAATGTTGGTACAAGTTCTTCATCCCATACTTCATCAAAATTCGCATCCCTTTCTTCATCAAAGGCTCGAATATGATGATGTAACATTACGTTCCAAAAAAGCGCATTTGAAAACGAATATTCTTTTTCTGATATTACATTCATTTTTATTTCGTTTTTGACCGCAACTAATGTTTGGCAGATAAACCACCTTACCTTAAAAGTTTCATCTGTATGTTAGCAACCTATTTTATTCATTTCTCACCTCATTCAACCATTTATTCATCAATTTTTCAGAAGGTGTCTTTTGCGTCCGGTCTGTATATGAAATGAATTTCTCTAAAAAAGACTCAAAAAACTTTTCTCCATCTGGAGTTAAATCATTCCGACGAAATTCAAGTTTTATAATTCTGCCTTTTGTATCTACCGGTCGATTTTTCAAGAAACCGTTATCCCAACAAGAAGATAATAAAACAACGAACTCATCATATAATCGTTCAATATGCTTCATATATAGCCTATTTACCGTAAAAAAATACGAGAAATCACACATTAAATCCTGCCAAGAATGTAATTCATTATAAGTTTCTTTGAATAACAGAGAAAGTAGTTCTTCGTCATCAGTATTTTCGACCAGTATGAAATCCTTTTCTCCCGGCGGATTTTTATATGGACGACAGATTTTTGCATCAGGCAACAATTCTTTCCCTTTATCTGTAAGAAAAATATAGCATTGATTCTGATACAAGACACCTATTTTCTTTCCATTTATTTGGAGTATATACTCTCCAAATATTGGTTCTGTAGAAACATTTTCTACACTCTGTGTTTGTTTCTTGATGAAATCTGCATATTTTTTTGTTGTCATATCGCTTCACTTTATGGTTGCTAATGTTTGGCAGCTAACCGACCTTTAAGGGGAGGTTGAGCC
>OHAY01002782.1_pt1 | contig 13172 bp, 8 predicted proteins | sample 1577191 | NCBI WGS metagenome assembly OHAY01 (sample SAMEA3541504, study PRJEB24748) | human gut metagenome | biome: human gut; feature: human-associated habitat; material: faeces | place: China | collected 2012 | reverse complement strand
AGCTGCCGGAGCGGTGCTTAAGCCGCAAGGCGGGAATTGTGCGGTGTTGCCTTAGTTTTATGATACTCTCCTGCAAAATGAGTCAACCGTGAGCATGGAAACCTCCGAAACAACAAAAAAAGCCGCGCGTCCCACCCCCCATACAAGGGGCAAAACGCGCGGCACAAATTTATTTTGTTGGTGCTATATTAAAGCAAACAGGCATAACTCTGCCCAGCCGATTACTTCTCATCCTCATCCCACGTGCGGTCACTGATGATGTAGCGGGGGCGGTGCTTGGTTTCCATGTAGATCTTGCCGATGTACTCGCCGATCACGCCCAGGCAGATCAGCTGTACGCCGGAAACAAAGCAGATGATGCTGGTCATGCTGGCCCAGCCGGATACGGTGGCACCCAGCAGCGCTTCCACAATGGCCCAGATCACGCCGATAAAGCTGATGAGCGCCACAATAACGCCAAACCCGGTAATGAACCGGATGGGCTTGACGGAAAGGCTGGTGATGCCATCAAACGCAAGGGACAGCATTTTGGACAGGGGATAGTGGCTTTCACCCGCAATGCGCTCGTGGCGCTCGTAAGCAACGCTGGTGGATTTAAAGCCCACCAGCGGCACCATGCCGCGCAGGAACAGGTTGACCTCCTTGAAATTGGCAAACTCATGCAGCACGCGGGCGCTCATCAGGCGGTAGTCCGCGTGGTTGTAAACAACCTCGGCCCCCATGGCGTTCAGCAGCTTGTAGAAGCTTTCTGCCGTAAAGCGCTTGAAGAAGGTATCCGTATCGCGCTTGGAGCGCACGCCGTACACCACCTCGCAGCCATCGTTCACATAGGCATCCACCATGGCGTCCATGGCGTTGATGTCGTCCTGACCGTCGCAGTCAATGGAGATGGTGATATCGCACTTGTCCTTGGCTTCCATCAAACCGGCCAGCACTGCGTTCTGGTGGCCGCGGTTGCGGCTCTGGCTGATGCCGATGTAGTGTTTGTCGCTCTTGGCCAGGTCGCAGATGATGGACCAGGTTTTGTCCTTGGAGCCATCGTTGACAAACAACACGCGGCTGTCATCGCTGATTTTACCGGCGGCAACCAGGTCGGTGATCTTTTTTAAAAACAGCTTGCTGGTAATGGGCAGAACCTCCTGCTCGTTATAGCAGGGGATCACGATGTACAGGATCGGATTTTCGCGGGTAGCCTTCATGGTTTACAGCACCTCTTTTTTGCTTTTTCTGCTGCGCCGCCCGGCCAGCAGGTAAATTGCCGTCAGCAGAATGCTGATAGCGCTGACCCCGATCCCGCACCAGAGCGGGGTGGGGGAGTAGTGGAAACGAATACAGTTTTTACCGGCATCCACCTTGACGGCCATCAGGCCGTTGATGTTCAGGATCTCTGCAGATTTGCCGTTGACCGTGGCACTCCACGCTTTGTCATAGGGAACACTGAAAAACGCGTACTGCTCGCTGCCGGATGTGATTTCGGAATAAAAATAGTCTGTGCCATAATCAAACACATCGGTGCAGGCTTCGCGGCGCTTGTCCATGTCGGCATACTTGTTTTCCTGGCTGATCTCACCATCCAGCGCGGCATCATAGTGGCGCAGTATGGTGGAAACCGCGGCTTCGTCCTCGTCTGTCACCACAAGGGTCTTTAACATGGCATGGGCGCGCTCGGCGGGGTCAATTTCGTCAAACTCACTGCGGGTCATGTAGGTATCATAGCAGAAGCCGATGGGCAGGGCGTGGGAATCCTGATAGACGTTGATCTGCTCGTGACCGTTGGAAAAACTGGTGTAGATTTCATCCGGCCAGTCAGAGTTGTTGCGAATATAATACCCAACGGAAAGCAGCTCGTTGGTGCCCTCCGGCCCGGCGGGGGTAATGGCGTGGCGCTCGTCCCCCAGGGCATCATACAGCGTAAAGATGGAGGGGGAAAGCGTGCTCAAAAAGGAGGTACGGTCCGGCAGGTAAGCCGCCATGCCGCGGTTGGAATACGGCTCCCAGAAATAATAGCGGTAGGGCAGGGCATCAGGCAGGCCGTCGCCGCTGTGGATAACGTCACCATAAATTTCTGTGGTGGTCAGGCCGATCGTCTGGGTGTAGGCACGCTGATAGGTGCCCACGGTAAAACCGGTGGTCAGTGCAGCAACCAGAGCAGTGCAGGCCGTCAGGGCAGCCATGGGGCGGCGCAGGCGCAGCCGCCGCACCCCGCCCAGGGCAGCAAACAGCAGAACCACGCCGCCGATGGCAATCAATGTCAACACAACCAGCCAGTATTTGCGATACACCATGGTATCGCGCTTGACGTACAGATACAGCGTGATGGCGGCAATGACCGCAGCCGAAATGCCGCAGCCAGCGCGCCATGGGTAGTCCTGCAGATGGTCCAGCACCTTGATGGTGGCCAGCACCAGCAGGAACACCAGCATGTAATACCAGCGGCGGTACGGCTCGCTGGTGAACATGACGAACAGACTGTTGCTGACTGGGCTGGCTGCTACAAGGAACAGCCCCACCAGCAGCACATGCAGCCAGTCCCACTTCCAGCGCAGCAGATAAGCCAGAACCAGGCAGACGCCTACCAAGGGCAGGTACGCCGCGATGGAATACCAGTTATCATGCACCACAGCGGAAAAATTGAACATATTCTCCGCCGGGAAGAAGAGCGCCCGCAGCATTTGCAGGTAATTGGGCCAGTCAAAGGTCAGTTGGCTCAAGCTGATGTGATCCGATACGCGGGGATTATTGAGCACCGCCGCAATGGAGGGGATGAACAGTACCCCCGCCATGCCGACGCCCAGACAGCCTTCCAGGATGCAGGCCGGAATTTTGCGGGCATTTTTGCGCAGATCCGCCCCGGGGCGTGCGTCCTCGCCACCAAAAAGATACCGCGTAATATAGTAAAACACCAGGAAGAAAACTTCCCCGATAAAGAAGTAATAGTTGACCAGCGCGTTGATGGTAACGGCAAACAGGAACGGAGCTTTTTTGCCCTCCTGCATGCGTTTGTCCAGCCCCAGCATCAAAAGCGGGAACAGGGCAATCACATCATGGAAGTGATAGAACACCACGTTGATGCAGGAAAAACCGGAAAATGCATACAACACACTGCCAAGCAGGGCGCTTTTCTCGCTGGCACTGCGGCGGAAGTAGGCAAACGAGGTCAGCCCGGCAACAGCATATTTGAGCATATAGATCCAGCCGACCAGATAGGGAAACGCGCTGGCGGGGAAGAGAAAACTCAGCCAGAAAAACGGGCTGCCAAGGGTGTAAAAACTGAACGAGGATACAAAGTCCGAACCAATATCAATGCGCCAGTTCCACAGCACCTCGCCGCTTTTGATGGCGTTGTTGCACAGCATGTTGTAGGAGAGCTGTTCTGCGTCAAAATCCGCCGCAACCAACAGCAGGCCGCCGTCCCGTATCATGTAGGGCAGCAGTGCAGCCGCGGCAATGGCAAAGTTCAGCACAAAAGCCAGCAGCAGCCACCGGCGCGGGAAACGGTTTTGCAGTGTTTGTTTCATGTAGCAGCCTCGCGGCATCAGCCCTGACCGTTAGAAAGTTCGATCCCGCGGGTGGGCATGTTTGCCATATTGTTCAGGGTAGAGTTGTATTTTTCACTCAGGGATTCCATAGCCCAGTCAGTGCAGTCCATAAAGGTATTGTCAAAAATATCATTCATGAACGCATCTTCGCCCATAAACACCCCGGCGTAATGCCCGCCGGAAATGGTGTTGCGGGCAATGATGTTCTCATAGCAGGGGGTAAAATCCAGGCCCTGCACGGCTTCGTCCGCGTTCAGGTCAGTGCTGAGCTCGATACCAAAGAAGTGGAAGGTATCGCTGGCACCCCGGTTGTTGTCAATGATCTGGTTGCACAGAATGGTGTTGCTGAACGCCGAGCGCACAGCCTTGATGCCGGAACCGTAATTGTCCCGCACAATGTTGCCGTAAATGGTGTTGTAGGCGGTGTTATCCAGCGAGATGCCGGGCAGCTTGGCGGGGGAGGAACCATCCGCCATGCGGCCCTGATCCAGAATAAAGTCAGCTTCCAGATCCTCATCACTCATGCGGTTGCGGCCGCCGTTCTGGCGGATCTCACATCCGGTAATGTAGTTGCCGAAGGAGCCGTAATCCAGGCACATGCCCTCTTTTTCGTTCTTGTAGATCGTGTTCTCTACATAATAGTTCAGGTAGCCGCTTTCCGAATAAATGCCGGAGGAATGGTTCTGCGCAACCGTGTTGCCGCGCACAACCAGCTGATGGGGAGACTGTAAAATATCGTACAGCATTTCATCCGGGAACGGATTGTAGGCGGTCTCAATGTCCTCAATGGGCATGGAGCAGAGCACCAGCCCGGCGGTCAAGTTGCGGGCACCAGAGTTATTTTCAATGCGGTTGCCCTCGATCACGCCATTGCTGATCTCGCCGTTCAGGAAAATGGCACCATTCTGGTTTTCATGGATGCTGTTATTGACCAGTGCAAAGCCGGTGTTCTCCCCCATAACGCAAAGGCCCTTGAGGGAAACATTGCTGATGTCAAGGTCAGCCAGATAGAAACTGCTGGAATTCTTGACATACACACCGTAATTGCACCCGCCGTTGATGACAAAGCCGGTTACGGCGGTATTTTCCGCCTGGTCCAGAACAATGGCTTTGTCCAGCGTTTCATTGCCGGGGGTCAGCACTGCGCCGTTGCCGTGCAGGATCGTACCAGTGGGTACCACCAGGGTGGCATCCATCACCAGAGCAGGGGAGATGACCTCCACCGTGCTGCCGGGGTTGGCTGCCAGAAAGTCATTCAGTTCTGCCAGGCTGGAACCGGTAAAATTCACAGCCTGGGCGGTTTCGGCGGTGGCCAGGGGGGCCAGCCGGGTCATGACAGAGTTGTACAGGTTTTTCCAGTTGGCCTCCGGGGTATCAAAGGTGGCAGGGTCAATACCGAGGGTCTGAATGCGCTGGATGACCTGCAAAGGGGCAATCAGGCTTTCGGTGTCGGACTGGGTCATCCGCTCCAAAGCGGGCAGGGCATAGCGCTCGGTCAGGCTCTGGCTGTCGGTATCCAGCAGGGAAACATATTCCTCTGCGCCGGGATCCGCAAAATCCACAATCTGCCCGGTACCGGCCAGCACGCAGCCGATGGGCTCCGGCTCAGCGGTAGCCTGTGGTTCTGCGCTGGGGGCCAGGCTGAAAATCACATGTGGGGCAGGGGTCAGCTTGACCCCGACCACGCCGATCACGGTGGCAGCAGCAATGCCCGCAATGGTAAGAACAAACGAATTTGCCTTTTTTTTGGCCATAAGTGTAAGATTCCTTTCCAGGGAAAACCGGGGATAGGCCCGGTAAAATTACTTGTCCAGGTTCAGATACTTTTTCCAGAAGTCCAGACTGCGCACTTCGCCGCAGCGCTCGCGGTAGCTCTGGGCGGCAGCGTCAAACTGGGCGTCGATCTCCTTCATGCAGGCTTTCATCTCGCGCACGCAGCGGCTGTATTCTTCCTTGCTGCGCTCGGTCACAAAGCCTTTCTGGGAGTTGGAATCATAGTTCAGCACCTTCTGCACGCGGTAAGCATTGTAGGCGGTCATGTGCATCATGCTCACAACGGTGTTTTCGCGGGTGGGGGGCACCAGCCAGCCGTTGCGGGTCAGCTTGACCTTGAGGTTTTTCAGCTTGCCCTTGCTTTTTTCTTCCTCTTTGGTGGCATACAGGTAGCGGGAATAATCAAACGGAACATCCAGCTGGTCCACCGGCTGGGCCTTGTAGCCATATGCCATAATCTCTTTGTGCAGGGCTTCGGCATCGGTCTGTTCCAGCCAGTCAATGCCTTTCAAAAAGTCGCGCACGCCGCGGATCAGCAGGTCAGCATTCTTATAGCGGTAGCGGTTCACTTCGCCCATCACCTGGCTGCGCAGGTCGGCTTTCAGGGCGTTGGCATCATAGCCGGGGCAGTGCATGCTGTTGTCAATGCACTGGTTGCGCAGGATGTAGTAGTACATCGAGGAAGAATACTTGCTCTCAAACGGCTCATGCCATACGCAGATGCCGTTCAGGGTGACCAGGCGTTTGCAGTTGCGTAGGCCGTATTCAATGTCATCGCCGCGGATAAAGATGGGCATGGGCAGGTTGTCCGGCCGCACAACGGCAATGGGGATGCAGCAGTACCACCAGGCGTTATACTCATGGCGTTCTTCCAGCTCATTGGCAACGCACAGGTCAACCTTGGTCAGATCAAAGTTGGCTTTGTGGCTGATCAACTGACCCTGGTTCCAGGCGGCGCCGTTTTCTACCTGAATGTTAGGGCGGTCCAGCCGCAGCATGGCACCGCCGACAAATACATCCGCATATTCCGGCTTGCGCAGGCTCAGCAGGGTGTAGGTGCGCAGCAGCACATCGGTATCCAGCACAATGTCATCATCCATGACCAGTACATGGGTAACGCCTGCGCCATTTTCGTTGGCTTTCAGGATCTCGATCATGCCGCGGGTAAAGCCGCCGGCACCGCCCACATTGGCGTTGGGCACAACATGCACGATATCGCTGTTCAGCTTATCGTAATCCAGCGTCTGGCCGTTATCGGAAACAAACACTTCCAGGTGGTTGTGCAGCGGGCTGGCGGCGTTTTCCAAAATATCGCTGCACATGCGGGCAATGTTGCCCATAACGAACGGCTCCCGGCGGAAGGTGCAGATATCCACGCCGATTTTGACGGGCTGCACATCCTTTTCAGCGGCATCGCACTCATAAGCGCCGCCGCAATAGGCGGCATTGCCGCTCAGGGCCTGCAGCTCAAAAAACAGCATGCCGTCAGCGCCCTTGGGAAAATCGAAGCAGAATTCCTGCACGGAATCCGCCTGCACTACTTTTTCGGCCAGCACGGCGCGCACGCTCTGGCTGTTGATGAAATGGCGGCTGCACAGCACAACACGCAGCTTGCCGCTCAGTTTCAGCCGCAGCGAAAAATTCTGCGCGGCGGTGTAGCGGCGCCATTTGTCTGCGCTGACGCTGTTAAAGTAGGTATCAAAGCAGATGCGTTCGCCCTGCTCAATGCGCAGGATATCCCCCTCATCGCGGAAGCTGGGGGCTTTCATACGGTAATACAGTCGGTCCTCGGTGCATATGCCCACGCGGGGCCAAAGCAGCTTTTGCAGCAGCATACGGTATTCTCCTTTCACTTTTTGCCTTATCATATCCGGCAAAGTATTCAAGTATCCGGCACAGCATTATAAAATGCCGCCGTTGGATTGTTTTCCGCGCGCCCATGCGCTCAATGTGCGGTAGGGCAGGTAACGCCCGGCCCGCAGCAGACGGGTGTTTTTGTTGGTCATCATGGCAGCGATGCGTGGGTAAGTCTGGCACAGCATCTCGTCATACCGGCGCAGGGCCAGGCCGGTTTCACGGTCGGGGGGAAAGCGCAGGTACAGCTCAATCAGGTACTGCGCCACATCCCGCGCCCGCTGCACCAGCAGCAGGTCCCGCCCGGCGGGGGCAGGCTGTGCGGCCAGCGGTTCGGCAGCATCCAACAGAATGCGCGCTACGCGGATGTAATCCTGCGTGTGAGCGCGGTAGCTGGCCATGCTCACGCTCTGGCCATCCCGCCCCAGGCGGTACTGGTACAGAACCACCGGCACAAAGCAGATGGTCTGCGCCGCAGCCATGCCAACAAACGTATAGCCCATATCCGTGTAGCTGCAATGCTCCGGCATGGGGCGCCATGCGGCGCGCAGAGTTTTGGTGCAGAGGGTCAGCGCGTGCATCTCCATGCACAAATCAGGTGTGGCCTGCTGCACTTCACCCACAGCATACACACGGTTTGTATCAAATTTGCAGCAGACATCAAAGGCCTTTCCGCTACCGTTTTCCTGCACGGTGCGGTAGTTGGTGTATACCGCATCCGCCGTGCAGTTTTGCAGGCGGCGCAAAAGGGTCTGCAAAGCATTGGTGTCAAACCAGTCATCGCAGTCCAGCGTGCGAAAGTACCGCCCGGAGGCCAGCTCTACTGCGGCATTCAGCGTGGAGCCGTACCCGCCGTTCACCTTGCTCACCAGCCGGAAACTGCCGGGGTGTGCCTGCACAAAGGCCTGCGCCAGCGCGGCGGTGCCATCGGTGGAGCCATCATCAATAATGATCACATCCAGCAGCGCCTGCAGGCTTTCATCCGCCACCAGGCAGGATGAAAGCGCTTTTTGCAGCGTGGCAGCGCCGTTATAGGCGGCAACCGAAACCGTCAGCAGCTTTTCCATCAGGTTTCACCGGCCTCCATAGCGCGCACATAGTCCGCGCAGACTTCACGCGATGGCCCATCCCCGCGCAGAACACCGTGATCTAGCCAGATGGAGCGCTGGCACAGCTGCTGCACCTGGTTGATATCATGGCTGACGAACAGCAGCGTGGTGCCGTTGGAAAGCATCTCTTCCATGCGGCGGTGGCATTTCTGCTGGAACATAAAGTCGCCAACGGCCAGCACTTCGTCACAAACCAGAATGTCGGCCTGTACTTCAGTGGCAATGGAAAAGCCCAAACGAGCGATCATGCCGCTGGAAAAGTTTTTGACCGGAACATCCACAAAATCTTTCAGCTCCGAAAATTCAATGATGCGGTCAAAATGCTCCATCATATAGTCCCGGTCGTGGCCAAGCACCGCGCCGTTCAGGAAAATGTTTTCCCGCGCGGTCAGATCCATGTCAAAACCGGCGCCCAGCTCGATCATGGGGGCAATTTCGCCGTTGACGGCAACGCTGCCGCCGGAGGGGTACATCACGCCGGAAATCACTTTCAGCATGGTGCTTTTGCCGCTGCCGTTGCGCCCGATCAGCGCCAGGGATTCGCCGCGCTTCATGCTGAAAGAAACATGTTTCAGTGCGTAAAATTCGTTAAAAAACAGCTTGTGGGTCAGCAGTTTTACGGTGTATTCTTTCAGGGTCTCAGTTTTTTCCTGCGCAAGGTTAAAGCGCATGGAAACGTCATTGACTTTAATAATCTCGTCCATACGTTACCTCACATCAGATATACAGGATAAAGTTCTTTTGCAGTTTGCGGAACACCAACAGGCCAATAGCCATAGAGGCAACGGCGCAAAAAGTGCAGGCAATCCAGGTGTTGGGGCCGGGAATGTTGCCGTACATCATCAGGTTGCGGAACAGGTTGATGTAGTGGTACAGCGGGTTCAGCTTCATCAGTTTCTGCAGGGTTTCCGGCAGGGCGGTGATGGGGTAGAACAGCGGGGTGGCGTACATCCAACCCATGGTAAGGATACTGTACAGGTGCATCATATCACGGAAATACACCGCCAGCGCGGAAAGCAGCAGCCCCAGCCCGCAGCTGAAAAAGAAGAGCAGCACCAGCGGCAGCCAGCTCAAAAAGATGGTCCAATAGAAGGTGGCACGGGTAAAGATCATGACCAGCAGAACCGCACCAAAGCTGAACAGCATGGTGACAAAGCGGGAAACCGCCTGGCTGATGGGGAAGATGAACTTGGGAATGTACACCTTTTTGATCAGCGGGGCGTTCTGGATAACAGAAGTCAGGCCCATGCTGGTGGTCTCATTGAAAAAGGTAAACAGGGTGTTGCCGCAGATCAGGTAAAGCGGGAAGTTTGGGATATCGTTGCGGAACATGTACGAAAAGATGATGCTTTGCAGCAGCATCATCAGCAGCGGGTTCAAAATGCTCCAGATGTAACCCAGAAAGCTGCGGCGGTATTTGACTTTCAGATCGCGGCTGACAAGTTCATGGATCAGCGGTTGGTATTTTTTCAGGTGGGTCCAGGCGCGCTGCGCGGAGACCTGCATTGTTTCGGCCATGTTTGGCTCCCTCCAGATTTATGGCCCGCATAAAACGTCAGAACGCTGTTTTGTGCGGCACTTGTATCAACACCCCGCGCGGCAGCCGCCGCCAGGGCACAATTTATACTATTATACAATAAAAGACATTAAAATGCAATTCGAACCGGGCAGCAAAAAATCATGGGTGTGCGATGTTTTTTGCCGCCCGGTACCGCTCTTTTTGTGCAACAGTGAAAAGGAGCGCAAAATATGAGCGCAGTTTGTGTAAAAATCGTTGAAACCGGGACGAAAATACGGTACAATAAATACGACATAACAAACCCTGCGGCGGGCCATGACCTGGTTTTGCCCGTGGGGCCAGAAAAGAGAGGTAGATGTTATGGAACATTTTAACCCCCTGCTCCTGCATAACGACAGCCCGGCTAAATTTATTACGATTGGTGAGGTCATGCTGCGCCTGACCCCGCCGAACTATGAAAAGATCCGTATGGCTTCCAACTTTGAAGCCAGCTATGGAGGCAGCGAGGCCAACATTGCCCTGGCTCTTGCCAACCTGGGTGTGGACAGCACGTTTTTCAGTGTGGTGCCCAACAACTCTTTGGGCAAAAGTGCGGTGCGCTGGCTGCGCTCCAATGATGTGCACTGCACCCCGATGATCCTTTCCACCCCGGAGGAAACCCCGACCCATCGTCTGGGCACCTATTACCTGGAAACCGGTTACGGCATCCGCCCCAGCAAGGTTACTTACGACCGCAAGCACTCCGCTTTTACGGAGTATGACCTTTCTAAAGTGGATCTGGACGCCCTGCTGGACGGCTTTGACTGGCTGCATCTTTCCGGCATTACCCCGGCTTTGGGCCAGAACTGCGCCGATTTTGTGATGGCCTGCCTGAAAAAAGCCAAGGAAAAGGGCCTGACCGTCAGCTTTGACGGCAACTTCCGCTCCACCCTGTGGACTTGGGAAGAAGCCCGTGACTACTGCACCAAGTGCCTGCCCTATGTGGATGTTCTGTTTGGCATTGAGCCTTACCACCTGTGGAAAGACGATGCCGACCACGCCCAGGGCGACTGGAAAGACGGCGTGCCCCTACAGCCCAGCTATGAACAGCAGGATGAGATCTTCCAGCGCTTTGTGGAGCGTTACCCCAACATCAAGTGCATTGCCCGCCATGTGCGTTATGCACATTCCGGCTCCGAGAACAGCCTGAAAGCCTTTATGTGGTATGAGGACCATACCTTTGAAAGCAAGCTGTTTACCTTTAATATTCTGGACCGTGTAGGCGGCGGCGATGCATTTGCCAGCGGCCTGATTTACGCCATGCTGCACAACTACAAGCCGATGGATATGGTCAACTTTGCGGTGGCAAGCTCCGCCATCAAGCACACCATCCATGGCGATGCCAACATCACCGATGATGTTTTCACCATCCGCAACCTGATGGACATGAATTACGATATCAAGCGCTGAGAATAAGTTTGTTTTCAGCAGTGCCCCAAAACGGTGCAGCAGGCTGCGGCTTTGCTGCACCGTTTTTGTATGGGGGTAAGATTGGTTTAGAACCGTTTAAGAATGTACAAACCCTGCATCCCGTGTTATAATAATGCCGGATCAGTAAATGAAAAAGGTGGGTAGATTATGGAACAAAACACCGTTCAAAAACCGGATTGCACCGCCATTACGGCGCAGGCACGCCAGGCAGCGGAAGAACTGCTGGCGGCTGCACACCTGCGCGCCGGGGATATTTTTGTGGTCGGCTGCTCTTCCAGCGAGATCGTTGGCGGGCATATCGGCAAGGACAGCAGCATGGAAGCCGCCGCGGCTGTGCTGGCGGGTATTCTGCCGGTGCTCAAAGCGCAGGGCGTCTATCTGGCGGCCCAGTGCTGCGAACACCTGAATCGCGCCATTGTCATCGAGCAGGAAGCTGCCGAAAAGTATGGTTATGAACAGGTGAACGCCGTGCCGCAGCCCCATGCGGGCGGCAGCTGGGCAACCAACTGCTGGCAGGCGTTTGAACATCCGGTTCTGGTGGAGGAAGTGCGTGCCGCTGCCGGAATTGATATCGGCGGTACGCTGATTGGCATGCACTTAAAGCGCGTGGCCGTGCCGGTGCGCCTGACCATCAAGCAGATCGGCGCTGCGCCCATCATCTGCGCCCGCACCCGCCCCAAATACATCGGCGGCAGCCGCGCCGTTTACCAGGAGATGTGAACCATGCTGACACAGGAACAACTGACAATGATGGCTGAAAATGTGGCCCGCATCCGTGAAAATATGGCCGCCGCCGCCCGTGAAGCCGGCCGCGACCCGGCAGATATTCTGCTGTGCGCCGCCTGCAAGACCCGCACCGTGGAAGAGGTGATTGCCAGCGCCGTTCTGCCCATTGACCTGTTTGGCGAAAACCATGTGCAGGAACTGGTGGAAAAGACCGACGCCAATGCTTATTGCGGTAAGCCGGGTCATTTTATCGGCCATTTGCAGACCAACAAGGTCAACAAAGTGGTGGGCCGTGCTGCTTTGATTGAAAGTGTGGACAGCGAGCACCTGCTGCAAAAGGTGGAGCGCGCCGCTGCCGCCGCAAACCTGACCCAGGAAATTTTGATCGAGATCAACATCGGCGGGGAAGAGAGCAAGTCTGGTGTTTCTGCCGAAAGCCTGTGGCCCCTGCTGGATATGGCAGCCGCACAGCCGCATATCCGCCTGCGCGGCCTGATGGCCATCCCACCGGCAGCTGCAACCCCGGATGAGACCCGCGCGTTCTTTGCCCAAATGCGGGAACTGCTGGCAAAAGCTGTTGACCGCCATTATGAGAACGCCAAAATGGATATCCTTTCCATGGGCATGAGCGGGGATTACCCCGATGCCATCCGCGAGGGTGCCACCATTGTGCGCATCGGCACCGCCATTTACGGCGCACGCGATTACAGCAAAAAGGCATAAGGCATTCCAGGAACCCATACCTGCACGTTGACAGCTGCAAGGTGAATAGGTAAAGCAACAGCCCGGAACCACCGCAAATGCAGGCGGCAGTTCCGGGCTGTTTTGTTAAGCGGTGGTGGGGGCGTGGGCCTCAAAAGTCTCCACCGGAGACTTTTGTGCGCGGCTTAGCCGTGCCGCCCTGTTCGACCCCCGTGACCATGCAAAAAAAAGGACCCCAAAAAGCTCTGCGCCTTTTGGGGTTTTATATCAGTGCCGGTGGTGGGGGTCGAACCCACACGGTGTCACCACCAACGGATTTTGAGTCCGTCTCGTCTGCCAATTCCAACACACCGGCTCATATGTTGCTTGTATAGTATACTACAGGCCTGTCAAAAAATCAAGATTTATTTTGCGTTGATTTTTACGGCAATACCGCATAATTCTAAGTGCCGATACGGCGAGCGAGGTGCGGCAGATGCT
>OHAY01002779.1_pt1 | contig 13179 bp, 10 predicted proteins | sample 1577191 | NCBI WGS metagenome assembly OHAY01 (sample SAMEA3541504, study PRJEB24748) | human gut metagenome | biome: human gut; feature: human-associated habitat; material: faeces | place: China | collected 2012 | reverse complement strand
GGCTCTCGCGCAGGCGGTGCTGGCCAAAGCGCTTGATAACGCCCTGATAGCCCTTACCTTTGCTGGTGCCGATGACGTCGACCTTATCGCCAGCAACGAAAACGTCAGCCTTGAGGATATCGCCGACGTTCATGCCGGAAATATCGTCCAGACGGAACTCACGAAGGGTGCGCTTCGGAGCGACGTCTGCTTTGTCGAAGTGGCCTTTGGCTGCCTTGTTGACCTTCTTGGCGCTCACTTCGCCAAAGCCAAGCTGGACTGCCTCATAGCCGTCGGACTCGACGGTTTTCTTCTGCACGACGGTGCAGGGGCCGGCTTCGATGACGGTTACGGGAACGACCTTGCCGTTTTCATCAAACAGCTGGGTCATGCCCAGTTTCTTGCCAATGATACCTTTTTGCATTTGTGTAAATCCTCCTGTAAAGGTTATTGGTTGGCGGCGGGTTGTCCGCCAACATGACCTCTCCGCTTAATGAACGTTTTATGCGGATCGTGTCTGAATTCATTCAGCATGGGAACGCGGGTCCGGCGGTTAATGGATCACGGCCATTCGGGCCGGGGTTCCGGTTCCCGCCTGATTGCATCAGAGCTTGATCTCGATGTCAACGCCAGCGGGGAGCTGCAGGCTCATCAGAGCCTCGACCGTCTTGTTGGACGGCTTCAGAATGTCGATCAGACGCTTATGGGTGCGGGTCTCAAACTGCTCACGGCTGTCCTTGTACTTATGAACAGCGCGCAGGATGGTGACGACTTCCTTGTCGGTCGGCAGGGGGATCGGGCCGGACACGCGAGCGCCAGTGCGCTTTGCGGTCTCCACGATCTTTGCTGCAGCGGCATCGATCAGGGATGCATCATAGCTCTTCAAACGGATTCTGATTTTTTCTTTGACTGCCATTAGATTCGCCTCCTAAAAAATCGTGTTGCCTTAGGCGGCCGATAAATTACACACGCTTCCGGGTGTTCAATAGTTTCGCATCAGAAAATCCGGTGAACCGCGCACCGCAGTTCCCCCGGAGAAATACATCGCAAAAACTATGGAAATTGGTCCGTGCCGCAGAATGCAGCGCCGTACATATCCCTTCGCATTCGTAATTCTTTCGCCCGGTTCTAAGATCGGACATACTCCGCGGAAAAACCCGTCCGCCCCTATGGGAGCAGCGGCAACCTCCCGCATCAACGCATATCGTGGCTGGTGCCGAACGCCCGTTCTACACCAGCCGTTCGCAGCCAAGAAGTATGATACCACAATATACCGTAAATTGCAAGTGTTTTTTCAGCAAATCGTAAAATATTTTTTGAAAAATTCTGCATTTTGCCGAAATTCATTATCCCGGCCCTTTCCGGCATTTCCTCTTTGGGGGTATCATCTTCTACCGTGGTATATTATACACGTTCCTTCGCAAAAAGCAAGGGTCGTTTCACGCATATTTTGCCTGCCATGGTGCATTTTCTGTTGTCTTGGAGTTGTTGGGATTTTTGGCGAAGAAATGTTATCTTTTGGAGTGGTTAGAGTTTCCCGGGAGAGAAACAGCCTGTATCAGGGCATGTTTATATTTTTTTCCTATTTAATATATAAGGAACAACGCCTCGGGGCCGTTGCTCGCATCGGCCCGCGGGAACTCACTTGCCGCCAAATATCCCACCTCAGCCAAGCCACCATCTAAAAAGTCAGGGCCGTGCTTTTCTGCACAGCCCTGACTTTAACTTATCTTCCTTATAATATTATATACGCTTTACTTCGGTGCAATCAATGCACCGGTGCGGCTGTCGAACCAATACCGGATGCCATCAATCATCACAATGCCTTTCGCCATTGCGCCGGTAACGGGGTCAAAGTAGAAGCGGTCCACGCCCTGGGTATCCCAGCCTTTGATCATGTGGCCGTCTGCATCATAGCGCACCCACTTGCCACCATCGGATTCCTGGTAAACATCTTTGCTCACGGCTTTTTTGCCGTTGTCCACCGCATCCAGCCAATACCAGGCGTCGCTGGCAAGATCATAAATTTCCTTCCCGCGGCCCTCGGTCCCCTGGCGAATACCGCCCTCGTACCAGTAGTCGCCCACTTCGGTATGCAGCCACTGGCAGTCCAGCATGGTTCCCATGATGGGGTCAAAGCCGTACTGCACATCATCCAGCAGCAAGGCACCCTTGGCCATAGCGCCGGTGATCTGGTCAAAATAGTAGGTGCCGTTTTCGTTCACATCCCAGCCTTTTACCATGTGGCCGTTTTCATCGTAACGCACCCACTTGCCGCCGTTGGATTCCTGATAAACGTCCTTACTGGCTGCCATTGCGCCGTTCTGGATATTATCCAGCCAATACCAGGCATCGCTGGCGGGGTCATAAATCTCTTTACCGCGGTAGCTGGAATCGTATGGATTGTAGCCCTGGCGCTTCCAGCTTTCAAACCAGTAGCGCTTGCCGCCCCATTCCAGCCAGAACAGGCCATCCGGGCCGCTGCTGCGGCTGCCATTCACCGTATTAAAGGTAAAGGATGTTCCGCAGATCGTCTGCTTACCATACAGCATTTTGCCGTTGGTCAGGCTGTAAAACACCTGGCGGCCATCCGGCAGCACCACAGGCCCGCGGCACTGGGCACCGGTCTTTTCATCGTAATAGTACCAGCCGCCGTGCTCCAGACATTCGCCAAATGCCATGCAGCCATTTTCATCAAAGTAGCAGAGCCGGTCTTCATCCAGCTGCACCTTGCGGTTTTCCGCGCGGGCTCCGCTATCGTCCGGGTCCAGCCAGTAGCGGCAGCCGGTATCGGGGTCGGTGAACTCCAGGCCGCCTTTCTGCAAGCCCTGGCGTTCGCCATCCACATACCAGTAGTGTTTGCCGTTTTCTTCATACCAGCCGTTGCGTGCCTCATCGTCGATTATGACATTCACGGTAGCGGAAGCAGCGCCCGCCCGAACCGTCAAGGTCGTTTCCCCGTTCTGCACGCCAGTCACCACAAAAGTCCCTGCGTAAGTACCAATTTCAGCTTTCGCAACTGTAGGGTCATCCACCGTCACCCGCACGGTATCGCAGGCGCTGGCAGGAGTCAGGCGGAAGGTATACTTTTTGTTCTGCCCTGCCCCCAGTTTAACGGCGTTATCGTTCAAGCCGCCAAGGGTCATACTGTCAGCCTGGTTGCCTCGGCGGACAAATTCATCGTCAAACCGCTTTGTCATATACGCCGTGCGCTGGGCGATCCAATCCTGCAGTTTGTCAACATCCTGCTGCCAGGTGCCGCTCTCATCCGCACGCGCGGTGCCGGGCTGATCTTTCAGATCCCAGCGGACAAATTCCATCTTGGCGGAGTTTTCCAGCGCGCTGCGGTAATCGTTGCAGGTTTCGCTCCAATTTTCCAGCAGAGGGCGCATGGTGTGCTGGTAGCGCTCCTGCACTACTTCACGGAACTGCTGGCATTTCATCAGCTCAGTGAACCAGGTCAGCGAGATTTCCCCGCGCTGCTGGTCCTGAATGTTCATGGCATAGTCGGCATGTGGATCGCTGACGCCATAGCTTTCATCTTCATTGTTCAGGGCGGAGTCATAGTCCCACACGGGGCCCATATGCAGCACATCGTCGGCACCGTCCCGGTAGCAGAAGGTACTGCTTTTGAAGGTATCCCAGTTTTCGACCCATTCCGAAATGAGGTAATAATCCGCAAAGCTCTGTACATCAATTTTGGAGCTGATGATGTTCCAATCTTTATCGGATGCGTACAGTACATCTTCAAATTCATCCAGCGCCGTTTCAAAGCCGAGCCAGGCTTTCAGGGCGGCAGAGTCCTGCTCGTCCAAGTCATCGGCGGCGGAATCCTTTAAAGTAAAGTGGGTGCCGCTCTGGTTGCCGGTAAACCAGTACTCTTCACCATTATAATAAATGTTGTCCGCTTCAGCCAGGATGCCATCCTCCTGCTCCAGTTCCACGCGGTTGGTGCCCACCTGCACTTTTTCGCACAGCAGGTAGCAGCCCTGATAGCTGCCATCGATCCACACATCCACCCAGCGGCCATCCGGAGCCCATTCGCCCATGGCGTTGGCAAGGTCATACACTGCCTTGTTGCGCATCATGGAAGTATCCTGCCGGTTGGCGATCAGCAGCCAGGTTTTGGCTTTATCCATGCCCAATACCTTGGCTTTGCTGCTGAGCTTGAACTGGTAGGGACGCTTGTCCAGCGTCCAGGTGGTGTTGCCGCGGCCCTTGAACTCAACATCGGTATCGGTCAGGTCGCTCCCGCCTGCCTGGCTGATCGTCACGCTGTTGCCCTTGTATTTGACATCCTTGGAGCCAGCCTGGATTTCATCCAGGGTCACACCGTTCAGGGTAAAGGATACGCTGGGCAGCTGGGATTTGTACAATTCCACCCGCGCTGCTTTGCCATCCGTAAAGGTCAGGTTCAGGGTTTCGATGTTGGTAAAATCGCCGCTGACAGTGGTTCCGTCCACAGTCAGTCCCTCTGCATCCGCGGCGGCCAGCTCGGCACCAGTTTCAATCGTAAGAGCTGCCATGTCCGTATTGACGGGCAAGAAGAGGCGGTACGCTTCATCAATAAACTGTGCCGTGCAGTCTGCTGCCGTAACGGTCAGTGATGCTGCGGTTTCCCCCGTTGCCACTTCCTGCGCATCAGCCTGCTGATACACCGGTGCTTCTTCTGCTTCGGTCACATCCTGTGCTTCGTCTGCCCATTCTGTGGGGCCGGGCTGGGCTGCGGTTTCCGGCGTGGCCTGTTCCGCCATTGCCGGGAGTGCCACCCCGCAGGCAAAAGCCGCTGCCAGCAGCAGCGCTGTCATTTGTTTCAACAATCCGTTTTACCCCTTTCCACTTTCCGCATCCAAGTGTTTTTTTCTTGCATTAACCGTATCAGTTTACCACATTCATCCCAAACAGGCAAGTAATCGCAGGCAAAAATAACGTTCTGGCAAAATAAACCCGACACAAACTCAAAAATTTGTGCCGGGTGCCATTTTGGATTTTATTAAGGGCAATACCGCATAATTCTAAGTGCCGATACGGCGAGCGAGGTGCGGCAGCTGCTAAGCCAAAAGCGCAGATAATACTGGATGCTGCAAAGGTGAGCGCCGCCAGTGGCGGAAACAGCGAACCGAAGCAGGGGCAGCGGTCGCAGAGTGCGAGGGGCTTTTGCCCCCGAAGCACGATGCGGGTACCGCAACCCGACATTATCGAGCATTTTGGCAACGCAGATGCCGTGCCGCAGCCGCCGAAGCGGTGCTTAGGAATTGTGCGGTGTTGCCTTTGTTTCTTTTTCCACTGCCGGTTCAAAGCGGTACAGCTGGGCGCTGTAGGGGGCAAGTGTCAGCTTTACGCTGCCGGTGGTTGTTTTGCTGCGCAGGGCTTTGGGGCGGGCGGTCCTGCCGCCAAAGCAGTTCCAATCGCTGTTCAGCAGCGGGGTGATCTTGCCCTTGCCGGGCAGGGTCAGCTCATAGTCTTTCAGCTCGGTATCACCAAAGTTGAACGCCGCAAACACGGTGGCTTCCTGCCCTTTGCGCAGGATGGCGCAGGCATCCAGTTCCGGGTGGTCGCAGTCCAGCCACAGGAAATGGTCCGGGTTGTATTCTCCGCTCCAGAACGCATCATATTTCCGGTACAGTTCGTTCAGGGTGCGGCGGTAGTTGGCGCAGGCCTCGTGGATGGGGTAATCCAGCAGCAGCCAGTCCTGCTCGCGGCTTTCATCGTATTCCCGCAGCTGGCCAAACTCGTTGCCCATAAAGTCCAGCATCTTGCCGGGGTGAATTGCCATATACAGATAGAGCGCACGCCCCTGGGGGAACTTATCCTCATACTCGCCGTACATCTTTTGCAGGATGGTCGCCTTGCCATGAACATTTTCATCATGGCTGAACGGCAGGATGTAATGCTCCCGCCAGAAATACATCATCGAGAAAGTCAGCTTGCCCAGGTTGGATTTGCGTTCTTCCGGTGTTTTTTTGAAGTAGTCCAGCGTATCGTTCATCCAGCCAAGGTCCCACTTGTAGTCAAAGCCCAGGCCGCCGTATTCCACGGGTGCGGTCACTTTTTCAAAGTTGGTGGAATCCTCGGCAATCAGCATGGCGGTGGGGTGGCGCTGCTGCAACCCCTGGTTCATATTCTTCAAGAATTCCAGGGTAGAGCCGTTCACACCGCGGGCGGGGTCGCCCTGCCAGTAGATCAGGCGGCTGACGGCATCCATGCGCAGGCCGTCTGCGTGGAAGGTGCGCAGCCAGTAATCAGCGGCCGACTGCAAAAAGCAGCGGATTTCGCCGCGGGAGTGCATGAAATTGCAGCTGCCCCATTCGCTCTCCCCCACCGCTGCGGCGGGGTATTCGTACAAAGCGGTGCCGTCAAAGTGTTTCAGGCCGTATTCATCCACAGCGAAGTGGACCGGCACAAAGTCAAAGATCACGCCAATGTCCGCCGCGTGGCAGGCATCGATCAGGGTACACAGCTCGTCCGGCGTGCCGTAACGGCTGGTGGGGGCAAAAAAGCCGGTGGTCTGGTACCCCCAGCTGCCGTCGAAGGGGTATTCGCTCAGCGGCATCAGCTCCAGGTGGGTGTAGCCGTTTTCTTTCAGGTAGGCGGGCAACTGTTTGGCCAGTTCAGAATAAGTATAGGGGGTGCCATCCTCCTTGCAGCGCCAGCTGCCTGCCTGTGCTTCGTAAATGTTCAGCGGAGCATCAAAGTTCTTGCTGCGCTTTGCCATCCAGGCGGAATCCGTCCACTGGCAGGTGGGTGCGCCCCACACAATGCTGCGGCCATCGGGGCGCAGTGTCATGGCCGTACCGTAAGGGTCGCAGTGGTCCACCACACTGCCGTTTGCGCCACACACACGGTATTGGTAGCAGGTGCCGCGCGTTACCCCGGCAGCGTCTGCCTCCCAGCAGCCGGAATAGCTGCGGTGCATCTGCCATTCTGCCCAGCTGCCATCGCTCAGGCCGCTGGTGATAACCTTTACATCCCGTGCAGACGGTGCCCACACAGCAAAGTGGGTCCCGCCCTCATAGGGGTGCGCACCAAAAAAGGTATCCGCGTCAAACTCCCTGCCGGTATAAAACCCCTGAATATTCATAAAGCATATTCCTTCCTTTTATATAGTAGCATAATAATGCAGCACCGGCAGCCGCCGGGCCGTGCAGTGGGCATCTATTGTTTCTTTCCAAATTATGTTCTACAAAAAATTATACCATGCCTTGCGGCATGGTACAATTAACAGTTGTTCGACTTTGTGTTCAAAAACTCTGCATCAGATATGCAGCACCATCTTGGCCACGTTGAAGTAGATCAACAGCGTGGTGGTATCCACGATGGTAGTGATCAGGGGCGAAGCCATGACTGCCGGGTCGATCTTGAACTTTTCCGCAATCACCGGCAGCAATACGCCGATCAACTGGGAAAGCAGCACGGTAAAGATCAGGGTGACGCAGACGACCAGCGCCACCGGAGCCGCGATGCGGTCCAGCAGCAGCATTTTGAAAAAGTTGCACACGGCCAGCGTCACGCCGCACATCAGGGCCACGCGGCATTCACGCCAGATAATACGCGGCAGATCGTGGGGGGCAATATCGCCCACCGCCATGCTGCGGATGATGGTGGAGGTACTCTGGCTGCCCGCGTTGCCGCCCGCATCGGTCAGCATAGGGATATAGGCGGTCAGCACAGTAACGGCGGCCAGCGCGCTTTCATACCCGCGGATCACCAGGCTGGAGAAGGTTGCGCTGAGCATCAGGAACAGCAGCCAGGGGATACGGCTTTTGTAAACATCCCGCATGGACTGCTTGAAATATGGCTTATCGCTGGGGGTCATAGCGTTCATCTTCGCGATGTCTTCGCTGGCCTCATCCTGCAAAATACTGATAGCGTCATCAACCGTCAGGATACCAACCAGGCGGTTCTCTTTATCCACCACCGGCAAAGCCAGGTAGCCGTACTTTTCAATCAGCTGGGCGGCATCCTCACGGTCAGTGCTGGTTACAACGCTGACCACATTGGGGTTCATCAGCTCTTCAACCGGGCGCTGCTCGTTCTTTTCCAGCACCAGGGCACGCAGGCTGACCACACCAACCAGGGTACGGTCCTTGCGGGTAACGTAACAGTTGTTGATGGTTTCCTTATCAATGCCGTTCTGGCGGATGGCATCCATGGCGCTGCGCACGGTCCAATCGGGGGCAAGCTCCATGAACTCGGTCGTCATAACGCCGCCGGCGGAATCTTCCGGGTATTTGAGCAGTTCGTTGATCATCTTGCGGGTGTCCGGCTCTGCCTGGGCCAGGATACGCTTGACCACGCTGGCAGGCATTTCCTCCACAAGGTCGGTGGCATCGTCCACGCACAGCTCCTCCACCACGCTCTTCAGCTCGCGGTCAGTCAGGCCGCGGATCAGCGCTTCCTGCGTTTCGGGGCTAAGCTCCGCAAACACATCGGCCGCCAGGTCCTTAGGGCACAGACGGAACAGCACCGGCATTTTTTCTTCGGGCAGGTCCTCAAACACGGCGGCAAGATCCGGCGCGTTCATGGTAGACATGACATCACGCAGGCTCTGGTACTTTTTGGCATCGTCAAGGCTGGCCAGCATCTGGCGCAGCACAGCAATGGTGTTGTTTGCCATAAAAAATCCTCCCTGTGCAGCCGTTGTTTCAACGCAGACGCACAAGGAGGGTGAAATCTTTCAAAATGAAGCAAGCGTGCCGTGCGCTAAAAATGTGCGCACAAACAGCAAGTGGCTCTGCATAGAGCCACCGCATGCACCTCTGCACCGAAACAACGGTTGCCATTATATTCAGTTTTACATCGGTTCACAGGACTACCGGGAATCTCCATGCTTAACCACCTGCCTTTTGTGTTGGATTTTTATCATCATGGTTCCATATTTTGCTGCAAAAGCGCTATGAAACCATTTAAACTTTACCATTCCACCGCGGGTTAGTCAACCCTTTTTGTGTGTTCTATATAAAAAAATAATGTCCGCGGGCTGGTAATTTCTGCCGCAGGAATTTGGGGGCAACATAGCACAAAAAAGCCCCCGCACCCAATCGGATGCAGGGGCTTGCTTTGGCCAGCTCAGCAATTTTCAGCACAGGCAAAAACTTCAACTTCCGTGTCAAAGCCATTGACCAGGTTAATGCTGTAAGCGATCTGAGCCATACGTTCCATAAATTTTTTCATAACTGATATACTCCTCTCGGCACGGCAGCTTTCCCGGCTGCGGTGCAGGTGCCGCCCTCTATTGCAGCACCGTCAAGTTTTCTTTCTTGACGGCTCTATCATATCAGTTATGCACAAATAATTTGTTATCTATTTGTGAATTATGCTGTAAATTCGAGACATTTTCCGGTTTTACAGGTTTCACAGCCCAGTTTTCACCGCTTTTTTGTGTATTTTCACCTCGCTGCACACGCCCGCTGCACATCATTTTTGAATGCAGCAATTAAAAAGGGGCTGCCCCTGCACGGTTCCCCGTGCAAAGACAGCCCCAGTAAAAGCTGTTTTGGTTGATTATGCCATCAGTTCCTTTACGGTTGCAGCGATCTTTTCATCCTTGCAGTCTGCAAAGAAATGCTCGGCAAAATGCTCCCCGGCAAAAGCGCCCTTGACCAAATCGTGATCCAGATCTTTCAGGATATCGCACAGGTCACGGAACGCCACGGAACGCACGCCGTCCAGGATCTTCTTGTTGCGCTGTTCGGGCACAACGCGCTCCTTCGGGTAGCCCTGACCATGGCCAAAGCCGAACAGTTTTTCAAACACATATTCCAGGTTCAGCTCGCCGCCCCAGCCAAAGCCTTTGGCAAACGGCAGGGCAACAGCATTGCCATCGTTCACATGAGCAAAGGTATAGGCATCCACGGGATCTTCCACATGGCCGCAGATCACGCCGGGGAAGCTGTTCAGCGCCAGCATGGCACCCTCGCCGGTGCCGCAGCCGGTGATAACATAATCCGCTGCGCCGGCGTTCAGCAGCACCGCTGCCAGAATGCCATTCTGCACATAGGTCAGCTGGGCGGCATCATCGGCTGCGTACATACCATAGTTGACAACCTCATGGCCCATCGGCTCCACAACCTTGCGCAGGGTGGCTTCGATCAGGGCGTTCTTGGCGGCCTGGCTGTTTTCATTGATCAGTGCAATTTTCATGGCTTGATTTCTCCTTTTTATTGTATCCTTGAAGGGAGCAGGGTCGTCTGCAGTGGCAATCCCATTTATCACATTACAAGTTCGCGAAAATATTTGGTATTCACCGTCTGATCCGCTTCGGCCAATTTGGCAATGCAGTCATCCAGTGTTTTGGCAATATCGTCCAGCGTATGCCATCTGGCGGCTTCGGGCTTGACGTACTGCTCCAGATATGGGGCAACCTCAGTATGGGAACAAGCGCCTTCGATTAGATAGGCACCGTCCCTGGCTGGCTGGGTCTGCGGGGCATAATCCTCCGTGCTGGCCAGCATCACCAGTTGGAAGTCCCCCTTGCGGCCGCGGCCGCCCACCAGCAGCCGCACCCCAACTGGGGCACAGGGCGTTTGCTGGGCTGCCTGCTGCAATACCTTGACCGCCTTTTCCAGTGTCATATACTGCACATCGTATTCATCCAATTTATTGATGATCTGGGCTGCTGCCACAGCATCCCCTGCAAAGCCGACCAGCACGTTGCGGTTCAGCTTGCGCACTTTGGGCAGTGCATCCGTCAGCACCTTGATTTTGCCGTCTGTGATTGGTTCTTCCACCATGCGGCCATCGCTGACCATGGCACAGAACGCCGTACCACATACTGCAAGAATTGCGCTCATGTTATCGTTCCTTCCTGTTCCGCCGGGTTGTCGGCGGTGTATCTATCTGTATCTTACCATAGTTTTGCCCCAATGGGAAGAGCCGCGCATCAAAAAGCCCAAAAGCCCAAAAGCGGCACAAGCCCAAAGCCTGTGCCGCCTGTATTTCTCAAATCTGCCGGATTACTTGTTCACCTTCATCATGTCATCGCCGGGGTTGACATTGCCGGAAGCAACCACATCCACGCTGGCAAAATCATCGGTGTTGGTAACAACGGTGATAACCACCGCCGGGTGGCCCGCTGCCTTGATCTTATCCAGGTCCATCGTCAGCAGCAGCTGGCCCTTGGTGACCTTGCTGCCCAGCTTGACCTTGGATTCAAAGCCCTCGCCTTTCATTTCCACGGTATCTACGCCCACATGGATCAGCACTTCCACGCCGCCGGGGGTGGTAATGCCAAGGGCATGCAGGGTATCCGGTGCCTGGGTGATCTCGCCGTCACAGGGGGCGTACACCTTGCCCTCCGAAGGGTCAATACCGCAGCCCTGGCCCAGAATGCCCTGTGCAAACACCTCGTCCGGGATATCTTCCATCTTGACAAAAGCACCAGCTGCATCCGCTGCCAGCACAACCGGGAAGGACGGTGCGGCATCCTTCTTTTTGAACATATCAAACAGTCCCATATAAAAATCTCCTTCTGCTCATGGCCCGCTACGCAGGGCGCAGCAAAGCCGGATTTATGCCTTAATTTATCACGGCGCAGCCGCCGCACGCACAGCGCGCACAGCCTGCCATGTGATATCTGCCATTTCATCTACCGTTTCAGGCTTACCGTTTTGCAGCCACAGGTCAATATTGCCAAAGCACCCCTGAACGGCAAATGCCACCATATAGCGCTGCAGCTGGGTTTCTTTCTCCCGCGGGCGCAGGTAGCCAAGACAACTTTCTTCAATCACGCCTTTCAGCCGGTGCACAAATGCAGTATCCCCATTTGTGCCCAGCAATACACTGCAAATACCATCGTTTTCGTCCAGATAACTGAACAGCGCCCTCAAAGCTTCCGGGGTGGAATCTTCTTCCAGCCGCGGCAGGATATCATCCATCAAAAGCTCCAGCGTGTGGATTTGTTCCCGCTCCACATGGTCCATCAGGTCATAAATATCGGTATAATGGAAATAGAAAGTTCCCCGGCTGACGTTAGCCAGTTCGGTCAGCTCCCGCACGGTGATTTCCCGCACCGGTTTTTGCATCAGCAACGTGATCAATGCATCGGACAAGCGCTTGCGGGTCAGCCGCACGCTGCGGTTCTCCTCACCCTTGCTGTTCATAAGCGTATGTTCCCTTTCCGTCAGGCACCCGCACCGTGCATTCCTGCGCTGGCCGGGCAACTGTTTGGTTAATATCTTAATAGTAAAGCCGCACGGCCTTTTTGTCAAGGAAAAGCTGCACTTTTGTATAGATTTGTGCCCAAAGAGGATTATGTTTTTGTGCGCAGTATACGATTTTGCTGCTTTTTGCGGTTTGCGGCGCTGTGCCCACGGATTTGTGCTATAATCACAGCAGAATCAAAACCAATCAGGAGATGGATATCGTGACTGTTGACCGCCAAAAGGTTCTGGATGCTTTTGCCGCCTATATCAGGCCCTATGATGCGCAGGACCCCAAAGTAAGCCTGAAAATCCACCACACTTACCGTGTGGCCGCCCTGTGTGAGCAGATTGGCCGCAGCATTGCGCTGGAGGGCACTGCGCTGGATCTGGCCTGGCTATGCGGCATGCTGCACGATGTCGGCCGCTTTGAACAGCTGCGCCGTTTTGGCACCTTTGATGACAGCAAGAGCATTGACCACGCCCGCGCCGGGGTACAGGTATTGTTCGAGCAGGGGCATATCCGGGATTACCTGGACGATGATTCCGAGGATGCCATGCTGCGTACCGCCGTGGAATGGCACAGCGCCTACCGTCTGCCGGACGGCCTGGACGAGCGCACCGTAATGTACTGCAACATCCTGCGCGATGCCGATAAAATTGACATCCTGCGGGTCAATGTGGAAACCCCGCTGGAGGATATTTATAATGTAACCACCGCAGAACTGCTGGCCTCCCCTGTTACCCCTGCCGTGCAGCAGGCTTTTTATGAGCACCACGCCGTACTGCGCAGCATAAAGCAGCACCCAGCGGACCACGCGGTGGGGCATTCCTCTCTGGTTTATGAACTGGTTTACCCCGAAAGCCGCTGCATCGTGGCAGACCAGGGCTGGCTGTGGAAGCTGATGGACTTTAAGACACACAATCCCGAAACCGCCACTGCCTTTGCCCTGATGCGGGAACACATGCACCAATGGCTGGCAGAGAACACCTGAACCCTTAAATAATAATTAAGGCAACACCGCACAATTCCCGCCTGACGGCTTAAGCACCGCTCCGG
>OHAY01002773.1_pt1 | contig 13196 bp, 9 predicted proteins | sample 1577191 | NCBI WGS metagenome assembly OHAY01 (sample SAMEA3541504, study PRJEB24748) | human gut metagenome | biome: human gut; feature: human-associated habitat; material: faeces | place: China | collected 2012 | reverse complement strand
TTTGCCGCGTTCATAGCGAAAAACGGATCCACATTACCGCGGAACCGGGTTGCCAGCATCGCAAACTGTACATTATCCGATGCCACCTGGCTCCAATTTACATTCTGCTGCCAGTAAGACACATCCACGCCGCGCGCAATCGCACCGATCCCCTCATTCTCCGTCACCCGGTACACGCCAAGCCCCGATGTGACCGCGCTCACACCTCCATTGGAAACAGAAGTCGAACCGCCAGAGCTGCCTGTACTTCCCGAATTGGAGCTGACCGAACCGCCGCCCGGCCCCGCATTCGAGGATGACGATGTAAGAGAAGAATCTCCCGCCGGTCCTGCCAGCGCTGTCATCGGCTGAAAGCACAGCGCTGCTGCCAGCATGCCAGCCGCTGCCCGTGAAAGCACACGCGCGCCCCCCATCCTTTTTTTGTTCACTCTATTCCGATTCATGCCAAAAAACCTCCTTGATTATCCTTTTATTCCTGTTGTCTGTTCACCATTTTATATACATTTCCCCGCCTGATCCGGCGGGGGCATATGCGAAACAGATATGGTTCATCCACACACTGTGTAACCAACAGCAGGACTTTCCCTATTATAATCTAGTTTAACAGATACTCCCCATCCACTTCAATAGAGAAACTTTAAATAAAATCTGTCAAATTTATTACAGAATGCTTCCCTTTCTGCTAAAAGAATGAAGCCGTCCATGCCAAAAACAGGATTTTCAAGCAGAAAAACACAATAATGCCGGAACAAAGCTTTCCCCCGTTCCGGCATTTCATTTTTGCATATTCAGTTTTCCGCAAAATTCCACTTTTCTTTATTCCTGCAAAGGAACTTCTGTTCTCCTGAAAGATTTTTTCCTATTTCCGATTCCGGTTCATCAGGCGGATAATGTACAGAAACAGATTGATAAAATCGAGATACAGCTGCAGCGCCGAGAATACCGATGCTTTCTGAAGCAGCTCCGGATCCGCAGAGAAAATCTGGTAATTATCCCGGATCTTGGTTGTATCATAAGCGGTAAAGCCTAAGAATACCACGATACCGGCATAGCAGAGCACTGTCTCAAAGCTGCCTAGATTTAAAAACATTGAAAGCAGACCAAAGAGAATCAGAAACAGCAGTCCGCCAACGAGCAGTGGACGGATTCCGCTCAAGTCCAGCTTGAAGATCAGGCTGACGCCCGCCATCATTCCGAAGAACAGCGCGGTCGCCGCAAATACAAACACCATCTCCACAACACCGAAGATCAGGAAATACATCGAGAAAACAACGCCGTTTAAAGCTGCATAGAATAGAAACAGCCCTCTCGCCGCTCCCACCGATAACTTGTGAATCCGGGCACTCAGCCAGATCACCGTCAAAAGCTCCAGTCCCGTCAATGCGAGGGTCGCATATGGAACCTGAAATACATACAAAATCGCTCCCGTCACGTATCCGGCTAATGCGATGCCAAATGTCACAAGAAGCCCTGCAAACATCCATAAATATGTCTTCGCCACATACTGTCCCAGTGTCTCATGGCGTTCCCCCGCCATCTGCCAGGACTCATTCATTGGTTCATAGCCCATAATTCTGCCTCTCTTTCTGACCAGCGGCAAGTGCCTCTGCCCTCTGTTTCGAATCTCCGTTTTATCTGCCGCTTGCGCGGCATCCATCCAGGAAGAAACACTGTCACCTATCTTTTGTAACGTAAGAATATCACACTTTCTGAAAAAAATCCAGTGTCACCCCGTTTTGTCAATCATTTTCGAAACCATGCATAACTATTTACAGGTTATGAAGCTCCCGCCTCTTTTTCTTCCACGGAAGCGGCACATTCCATTTTTTCAGTGCACTGAAAAAATAATAATAAATATTAAAGAGAACCGTTGTGATCGTCCAGGTCAGCGGATAGCTGAATACCACTGTCAGGATATCCGGGCGGATCGGAACAGCGATCAGGATCCAGACAACCCGCAGGACGCACACGCCCAGCGCCGTCATAATCATCGGAATCCAGCAGTCTCCCACACCGCGCAGTGCGCCGGAATAAATCTCAATACAGAGGTATGTCACAAATGCCGGCACCAGGAAGTGAAGAATCTTCATGCCGATCGCGATTACCTCCGCATCCGTTGTGAACAACAGATAAATATAGCCGCCCGTCAGATACAGGATCGTGCTCAGCCCCACCGTGATAATACAGGAAATTCCCAGGCAGACGTACACGCTGCGTTTCACACGGTCCAGCCGCCCCGCGCCGTAATTTTGTCCGACAAAGGTCGTGATGGAGATCCCCAGCGCATTAATGATCATCCAGTAAGTGCTGTCGATCTTTCCATATGCAGCCCACGCCGCCACCGTGTCTGTTCCCAGTGCATTGACGCTGCTCTGGATCACGAGATTGGAAAAGGAATACATAACCGACTGGAGTCCAGCTGGAAACCCAATCCGGATGATCCGCACCAGAATCACCGGTGTGATCCGCGTTTTCCGGATCTCAAACCGGTACGAGCCATCCGCACGCATCAGCGTTCCCAATACCAGACACGCGCTGACCACTTGGGAAAGGATCGTCGCCACCGCCGCACCACGCACGCCCATCCGAAGTCCTACTACAAACAACAGATCGAGCGCAATGTTTGTAAAACAGCTGATCACAAGGAAATAGAACGGTCTTTTGGAATCACCGATCGCCCGCAGGATTCCAGCACCCATATTATATAAGAGGTTCGCCGTGATTCCGACAAAATAAATGTGCAGATACCCGCTTGCATTGTCCATGATATCCTCCGGCGTCCCCATCAGGCGAAGCGCCGTGTCGGAAAAAAGGAGTCCGCCAACCGTCATAAGGATACCGCACAGCAGCGAAAAGGCAATCGCCGTGTGGACTGCCTCGCTGACCCGCTGACCGCGTCCCGCCCCGTAAAACTGGGCGATGATAACTGTCGCACCCGAAGAAAGTCCCACAAAAAAGCCAACCAGCAGGTTCGTAAGCATCGATGTGCTTCCGCCGACCGCCGCCAGCGCTTCCTTTCCGACAAAACGGCCTACTACCACCGCATCTGCCGTATTATAGAGCTGCTGAAAAAAAGTTCCAAATAAAATTGGGAAGAAAAATAGCAGAAGCTGTTTCCAGATCACTCCCTCTGTGATCGCATTTGCCCGGCCAGTCCCCCCGGGTTGTCTGACTCCCTCTTCCCGTCTGGTATCTTTCATCCAATCCACCCCCCTCTTATGTTCTTTGTCTCTGTTTCCTGTATGCATCCTGCTCACAGATATTTCACCTATAGGAATTCATATGTCTTTTCGTTATTCTTCTCCCGCAAATCCCATTTCCAACTCAATTCAGCTCCGCAATCCGCGAGATCCCCACATAGATATGAGAAATCTTGTACCAGGTAGCAAAATCGACCACGCCCGTCTGCGGAAGTCCAAACACCGACTGGAACGCCCGTACGGATGCCTCCGTTCCGGGTCCGTAGATCCCGTCCGGCGTAACCCGCGGGATCGCTGTATACACAGTCGCCACCGCATCAAGCTGCTGCTGCAGCTGCCGCACCTTATCGCCGCTGGCCCCCACCTTAAGCGGTTCCCCCGGATAGGAGATCGGGATTCCTGATATCTGTTCCGCAGTGTTGATGTAAATACTATTTCCATAGAAGCGCCGCAATATCTCGATCGCGCTGTATCCCTGTTCTCCCAGACTGCACGAACCCCACTGGGTCATCCAGCCCGGGCAGGACACCCGCCGCCCGTCGCAGTACTGTGTCAGAATCGGCTGCCGCACACCGGGACGGGACAGATAGTTGTCAAAAATGTCGTCCACCACCTCTGAGATCGGCTCGAAAATATCGCGCCCGTAAATCCATTTGTGATCGAATGCCGTTGAGGATGTAATCGTAAAATCGTAGCCCTGGTTCCGATACCACTCCGTATACACCCGGTTCAACGTAAACGACATGATTGCCAGCACATTAGCGACGATTGTGCTGCGCGGCCAGGTCGCATAAATCTCGCTCGATGCCACGTTCTTGATATAATCCCGGTATGCCACATAGTAATCTTTTGCGGACGCATTGGTCGGTGCACCGTCATGCACGACGATCGTCTGCGGCACCACCACGCGGCTCAGCACGATCTCTCCGCTCTCCTGCACTGGTTTTACCTCATCCTCGGCAATCTTGGGCGGATAGGAACCATATAAGGTATGGTCCGGAATCTGGATATTCTCCTCCGCTCCGGTCTGAGCCGGAAGCGGAATCATCCGGATCGGCTGGACTGCCAGCACGCCCGCCAGCACCTCCGTTCCCTTTACCTTCACCGGCCCATAGCCCTCTGCCCGCACTTCCACCGTATAATCCGCATACGGCTTTTCCCGGTTCTGTTCTTCCAGTGAAAGCAACGCAGGAGGCGCCGCTACCGCAATCTCCTCCGTCTGCCCGGATAAATTGGTTCTAAGCACTTCCTGCGTCTGTCCTGATTCTCCATAGCTGATCGAAGCCTCTGCTCCCTTAATTGGAAAATTGTTTTCACTGTTTACCACATCGATCCGCAGATAGCCGTCCTGCATTCTAGTTGTCTCACAGATTCGAACACGGTCGAACAAATGATAGCGCATACACGCAGCCTCACATTTATTTTACATGGTCATTTACAGTTTATATCCGGCATCTTTTATCTATGCCGGTTTTTAACCGCTTTTTAATGTTTTACTGCCGTATCTTCCTTGTTCTCCTCCTCTAAATCGCTCGCGTCGCCTCTGTCAGCCATGCTTTCTCTTCCTCCGTCATATACGGAGACAGCTTCTTAAACACGCCCTTGTGGTACGCGTTCAAAAGCTCGCGGTCACGCCCTTCCATCAGCGATACATCGATCGTGTCCAGATCAATCGGAACCCAGGTCAGATTTTCAAATTTCATGAACTGACCAAATTCATTCTTCACATCTTTCACACAAAGCATCAGATTCTCCGTCCGGATGCCAAATTTTCCTTCCAGATAAAGCCCCGGCTCATCGGAGGTAACCATGCCTTCCTCCAGAACCGCATTTTCAGCAGGCGATGTGAGCAGCCTCCATCGGATGGAATTCGGGCGCTCATGCACACATCCCAGATAGCCGACACCATGCCCTGTTCCATGGTTGAAATCCAGACCGTTTCTCCACAGGAGTTCGCGCGCAATATAGTCCAGGTTGATACCGCGGCAGCCATACATAAACTTCGCATCCAGCAGACGCAGCATCGAACACGCCACCAGCGTACAGCAGCGTTTTTCTTCCTGCGTGATCGGTCCGACCGCGATGGTACGCGTCACATCCGTCGTTCCCTCATAATACTGTCCGCCGGAATCGACCAGATACAGCCCCTTATTCGGCACACTGCTCTTCTCTGTCTCAGAGGCCGTATAATGGCACATCGCCGCGTTCGGTCCCCACGCAGAGATCGTCGTAAAGCTCATATCCAGGCAGTTTTTTTGTTCCAGGCGCAGCTTATCCAGATATTCCCCTGCGGTCCACTCGTCCAGTCCTTTTTCGCCTGCATGTTCCTTCACCCAGCGCAGGAAACGGGTCAATACCAGACCATCCTGCACATGCACGCGGCGCATATTTTCCTGTTCCACTGGATTTTTGACTGCTTTTGCCGCTGCCGTCGGGTTCATCGCCTCGATCACTTTCACACTCGCATCCAGGCACCGGAACAGACGGTAATTGATCTTCGACTTTTCCAATAATACACGCTCATAGCGGAATGCGGATGCAATCTGGTATACCGCCTCATATGGCATGATCCGAACGCCCAGTCCATGCAGATAGGCACGTACTTCCTCGTTCAGCGTCTTCTCATGAATAAAGAGGAATAATTCCTGTTTTGTTACAATCAAGTAGGACAATACAACCGGCGTATGTACAATGTCATCACCCCGGATATTTAAAAGCCACGCGATATCATCAAGACTCGTCAGCAGATGCACCGTCGCCTGACGCTTTTTCATCTCCCCGCGCAGATCTGCAATCTTCTCCTCCGCCGATTTTCCCGCATACTTCTCTTCCAGAATCCAGACCGGGTTCATCGGAAGCGCCGGGCGGTCGTCCCAGATGCTTCCAACCAGATCCTCACCCTCCGAAATGCGTACCTTTTTCCCGGACAGTGCTTTCGCGATGCGCTCGCCCTCGGCCGTATCGACCACTCTGCCGTCAAAACCCAGAACACCCTGTTCCGGCATATGTTTTTTCAAAAATTCCAGCGTCGTCGGCACGCCCTCCTGACCGGAGCGGTAAAGTTCCACCCCGCTGCCGGAAAGCTCTGCTGCCGCCTGCACAAAATATCTGCCATCCGTCCAGAGACCTGCGTCCTCCATCGTAATGACCGCCGTTCCCGCCGAACCGGTAAAGCCTGTCATATATTTCCGGCATTTGAAATACCCGCTCACGTATTCCGAGCCATGGAAATCCGATGTCGGAATCAGATATGCGTCCATTCCACGCTCCGCCATCTTCTCGCGAAGCTGTTCAATTCTCGCCCGAACCTCACGTCCCATTTTTCTGCCTCCTGTTGTTTCTCTATTATCCATTTTTCAACGCATCTTTGATCGCCTCCGTGATCGCCTCACTGTACGTCGGATGCGCGCGCATCGCCGTCGAGAGCTGATATGCCGTAAGACCGTTGGCGATCGCCGTTGCCATCTCTCCGATCATGTCCGTCGCACGCGCACACATGATCTGCGCCCCGATCAGCGTGTTGGTATACGCCTCAAAAATCAGGCGCACAAAACCGCGGCTGTTTCTCGCCAGAAGCGCTTTTCCATTTTCCGTCATATATGCCACACCGCACTTGATCTTCATATTATAAAGGCGGGCGTCATTTTCCGTAAATCCAACCGCCGCAATCTCCGGCTCCGTATAAATACAGGTCGGCACAACCGGAAGCACGACATACATACCGTTCGGCACGACCGAAAGCTGCATCCGGTGTCCGCGTCCCGCCAGGTTTTCGACCAGATAAGCCGCATGGGACGCTGCCACATGGGCAAGACGTTTCCGCGCCACGGTATCGCCGATCGCATAGACATTTTCCTGCGTCGTGCGGTAGGTTCCCTTGATGAGCGGACGCCCATTTTCCAGCTGTACCTGACAATCGTCCGCCAGAACCTTCGACATATTCGGGCGTCTGCCGACTGCCACCAGCACGCGGTCCGCCGGGCTTTCCTTCCAGCCGCGCTCACAACGGTAATTGACCGACACCGTGTCGTTGCCGCGATCCTTGATCTCCATGACCTGTACATTGCAGTGGACTTCAATACCCTTAGAACGCAGATTTGCTTCCATCTGCTCAGAAATCATCGGATCCATCGACTCCAGCAGACGGTTTGCCTGCTCCAAAAGCGTCACGCGGGAACCGAGCGCCGCGAAGATCGTCGCGATCTCCACACCGATGACACCGCCGCCGATGACCGTCAGACAGTCAAAATTCCAGTCATCCATCCGCAGAATATCACGGCTTGTCATAACCTGCGGCAGATCAATTCCCGGGATATCCGGAATCACAGGGCTGGAACCGGTTGCCAGAATCACATTTTTTCCTTTCAGCGTCAATGCGCCTTTGGAGGTCGTCACACGCACCACATTATCCGCATGCAGGCGCGCATCGCCGTGAATCATCTCCACCTCCGCTTTTTCTAACATTCCCTGAATCATTGAGCGGAATGATTCCACGGACTCATTTTTATAAATCTGCATCTGCCGCCAGTCAAAGCTGACCTTCTCCGCCACGATGCCAAACCGGAATGCTTTCAGCATATCCCGGTAGACTGCCGTCGCCTGCAGAAGCGCCTTGGCAGGAATACAGCCGGTATTGACGCATGAGCCGCCCAGCGCTTTTTTCTCGATCAGGACTGCATCCATCCCCATCGCTGCCGCACGCAGCGCTGCCGTATATCCCGCCGGTCCCGCACCGATAATAATTAAATCATAGATATGATCCGCCATATAAATATCCTATCCTCTCATTCTATGGGCTTCCCATTACATAAAAAGAATGTGCCTTTTTGTGTAATAGGGAATTCTAATGAATTTCTTATTACACAAAAAACTGCCGCAGAAAATCACTTTCCCGGGCAGCTTTTCATCAATTTTATTTTTACAGCAGATGAATGTTGTGAGCCTCTGCCTCTGCGCGCACACCGTCCGGCCAGATCGACGCCTGCACCTCTCCGATATGTGCTTTCCGCAGGAAGAACATACAGATACGGGACTGACCGATACCGCCGCCGACTGTATACGGAAGCTCTCCCTCCAGAACTGCTTTCTGGAATGGCAGCTCCGCGCGTTCCTCACATCCCGCCTTTACCAGCTGCTCTTTCAGGGAATCCTCATCAACACGGATACCCATGGAAGAAAGCTCCAGTCCGATATCCAGAACTGGATAATATACCAGAATATCGCCGTTTAATTTCCAGTCATCATAGTCCGGAGCACGACCATCGTGCTTCTCACCGGATTTCATCTTGTCACCAATCTGCTCAATAAATACCGCACCGTGCAGCTTCGCAATCTTGTACTCGCGCTCCTTCGGTGTGCAATCCGGATACATATCTTCCAGCTCCTGGGTCGTCACAAATGTGATATTTTCCGGAAGATAACGTCCAATGTACTCATATTCATATGCCATATAGTCCTCGGTCACTTTCAGTGCCTTGTAAACCGAACGGACAATGGATTCCAGTGTCTCACGGGTACGATCTTTTTTACTGATGATCTTCTCCCAGTCCCACTGATCCACATAAATGGAATGGATATTGTCTGTATCCTCATCACGACGGATCGCGCTCATGTCGGTGTAAAGGCCTTCACCTTCCTGAAATCCGTACTCTTTTAATGCCTGACGTTTCCATTTGGCGAGAGAATGTACAATCTCAGCCTTCCGATCTTTCTGCTCCAGAATTCCAAAGGATACCGGGCGCTCTACGCCGTTTAAGTTATCGTTCAGACCAGATTCCGGCAGTACAAAAAGCGGTGCGGACACACGGGTCAGATTGAGCTGTTTTGCCAGTTCTCTCTGAAAAAAGTCCTTGATTTCCTTGATAGCAACCTGTGTTTCTCTCAAATCCAATACCGGTTTATAACCAGCCGGAGTAATTAAATGTTCCATCTGTTACATCCTCTCTTTTTTCCCGGTGCGTGTCCGGTTCCCTGCCGCACTGCCGATTTCTGCAGCCGCAGTTCATCCTTTTAGTCAAAGCTTGCAGGCACGCGCCTTTTAAGTCATTTCTTGTTATTGTACTGCATGGAATTTCTACTCAAAGAAACTCACCTGTGGACAATAACCGTTTGGTAGCTATTATATCATTTATATAGGAAAATGGGAACAGGTAAAATAGGAAAATAACTTCTTTAAAATAAATGAAGGTGTTCGCACGCTTTATAAATTCCACCTTCCCCGATCGGCGCCGTCACGTAATCGGCTACTTTTTTAAGCGCATCCACTGCATTTCCCATCGCCACGCCGATGCCGGCTTCCTGCACAACCTCAATATCATTCATGCTGTCGCCAAATGCCACTGTATCGGAGAGATCTTCTTTTTCTCCAAAATACACCGCCAGCCTGCGGAGTCCGTCCGCCTTGGAATTGCCTTTCTCGACCACATCCGCGCCATGTCCGCTCGCAAACATCGGCAATTTCAGGGTCGGAAATTCCCGTTCCATCTCCTTCACCTGTTCACGGCTGCCGACAAACGCCAGTGTCCGGACCGGCATCGTGAGCATCTTCCACGGATCCTGGAACTGCCGCCCGCAGCTTCCCCAGAAGCGGATATCATTAGCCGCAATGATCTCCGGATGGATATAGTAATCTTCATCCCCCACCGTCATGCCGATTCCGAATCCCTTTTCATCGCAGAAACTCAGCACCCGGTGCAGGAGTTTTGGATCAAAGATGTGCTCAAACAGCAACTTATCTCCCACTGTGATCTTCGTCCCGTTCATATGTACAATCGCATCCGGACGGACGATGTCCCGGTACGATGTACTGTAATAATTATCCATATCGCGCCCCGTTGCCAGCACAATCTTGTACTTCGGGCGCAGCTTTTCAATCGCCTCCAGCGCACTCGGTGTGATCTGATCCGTCCGGTGGTCTAAGAGGGTCATGTCGAGGTCAAAACTTATCATGATGTTCTCCTTGGGGTTGGTTACTACAAAAGGTCACAGCCGAAGACTCCGCTATGACCTTTTCTTTTAATTATCCACGTTTTCATCATACCATTTTTCAAATTTGGAGTCAATATTGGGAAAATATTCATTCTGTTGATCCATTCCATTGATTCGTAAAATTCCACTCAACCATCAAAATTACATCAAAAAAACAAACATCCGGCAGCGAAAATTTAGAAGTCATAGTTGATTTTTGATGTAATTTTGATATAATGATACGCATATAATACTTCAACAAATGGCGGTATATGTCAGCTGAACATTTGGCAAAGTGCAGCTATGATTTATTTTCGGGGTATGGCGTAGCTTGGTAGCGCGCTCGGCTGGGGGCCGAGAGGTCGCAGGTTCAAATCCTGTTACTCCGATTTATTTTTTATCAAGGGTTTTTGATGATTTTAGTCATCAAAAGCTCTTATTTTTTTGATCACTAGTATAATCCACGATAATTACCGATCCCTTACACGCAGGATAAATTTTCATGTGCAAGGAAGCTGAATGAGGCGATGCCGGTAGCATCGTCGATTGAAGCTGACGCGGCAGATGGAAATTTAGACAAGTGAAAGGGGCGGATAATTATTGTGGATTATACTAGTTTACAGGAGTCTCACCTGCAGCTTCACTTTCAGCAGGAGCTTCTGTCTCTGCCTGAGCCTCTGCTTCCTGTTTTGCAATGTACTGGCTGGAAACATAAGCTTCCTGACCATCATAATTGATCACAGTCCAGTCATTATTATAACGCTTTACATAAGTAACTTCTGTTCCGCCTTCCAACTGTACTAAAATACGGCCATTGGTAGACGGTTCTGTACGTACATTTACTTTATTTCCTGTAACTACATATACATCAGCCGGTGGCTGGGTCTCTTCCGGAGTCGGTGCTTCTGTCTCTGCTGATGTCATTTCTGTGGACATGGTCTCCGGCTGGGTCGGATCTGCTTTCTTCTTTCCCGGCACCAGAGTGCGGATCGCTACTACCAGGACTACGATCACAAGGATCGGGATCAGGAATTTTAATACCATTGCCACAGGTGATGGTCTGTGTTTTCTTCTGCGAGTCCTTCCGCTGCGGGAAGATCCGCTGTAGGAGCGGTTGGTACTTTGGGAATTTCTGTTTCTGCTGCCTGTGCTGCTATTGCTTCCTGCCGTTCTCCGGCTTCCGTTTGCTCCGGAACGACTGGAAAGTCCCTGCAGTTCTGCACCGGAGCGCGGTCCATTTCCTGTACCGTTAGAGGTTCTGGCTGATGTCTGGGATCTCGGGGATGTCTGACTTCTTACAGATGACTGTGCTCTTGAAGCTGCAGTCTGCCCTGCACCGGTACCTGTACGCGGTCTTGCCCCGCCTGTCTGACCATAGGATGCACTTCCTGCACCTGAACTGCCAGTGGTTGCACCTGTTCTGGCATTTCGCACCGGTCTTGTATCTGTTACCGGTACTGTAAAGGTCTTTGCCACCTGAAAATCATGAGAAAATGCATAAACCTGTTTGGTTAGAAGCTGATATGCCTGATTTGCATTATAGGCCGTATTATCGTTTTCATGGACCGCCTTATTTCCCAGAATACGGATGGTATGATAATCGTCCTTGGTCGTCTTGTCGATCCAATGTCCCTCATACAGCTGATCTATGGTATCTGCCAAATCTCCATCTACAAGACACGCCTTCTCAGCCAGATACCGAACCATACACTCCAACGTCTGTCTGGCCTTCACCATAACAAGATTGTAATCTTTGCTGACGATCAGGCGCTCCGCTTCCTTCACCCCCTGCTGGATCTGCTGCCAGCTGGTAGTACGTTCAAAGTTTGACATCGCCCTTCCTCCTTTGTATGTAATTTTCCCCCCGAAATCACTTATTCATAAACTTAAAAAGAGCAGTCTTCGTGTTTTTGGCAAAACACGAAGCTTCGGGCGCTGCCCGAATATTCGGAAACGAAAGCAAGCGCTTATGCAAGTAAGCTTGCAACACCCTTGTTTTCACTCCCGACTGCTCTTTTATCTGCTAACGTAAGTATACTAAATTTTCCTTCACCTTGCAATCACTAAGCACTATATGATATAGTTACTAGCAGATATATTTTCACCATATATCCGTATTTTCCGCAGTTGCGGAAGATACTTTTCACCATATTAAGAAAGAGGACAATATCCATGCGTTTAAGACATATACGCGGGGCAGAAGAGACTATTGCTACCAGCCCCTATGTGATCCAGGAACCAGAGCTTCACAAAGACAGCTGGAACCAGGTTTTTGGCAACGACAACCCCATCCAGATCGAAGTAGGTATGGGAAAAGGACGTTTTATCATGGAACTGGCACAGCAGAACCCTGATATCAACTACATCGGCATTGAACGCTATTCCAGCGTACTTTTAAGAGGACTTCAAAAACGTGCCCAGTTAGAATTAAACAATATTTATTTCATGTGCATCGATGCCAAAAACATGGCAGACTACTTTGCACCGGGAGAAGTAGACAAGATCTACCTTAACTTCTCCGATCCATGGCCAAAAGACCGCCATGCAAAGCGCCGTCTGACTTCCCCGGATTTTATGACCGTATACGACCAGATCTTAGCTGCTGACGGCACAGTCGAATTTAAGACTGACAACAAAGGCCTTTTTGATTACTCCCTGGAAGCAATCCCTGAAGCTGGCTGGACCATTACCGCCCACACCTTCGATCTGCACCACGATCCGGTCATGTGTGCCGGAAATGTAATGACAGAATATGAAGAAAAGTTTTCCTCTATGGGAAATCCTATCTGCAAACTGATCGCTATGAGAGAGCCTAAAGAAAACAAAGAAAAATAAACCACCGTATATGCACCCAGGTCCCGGCATACCAATCCGCCGGGATCTTTGCATTTTAAATCCATTTATCTCATTTTATCCACATTCATCCACATATTATCTCTTTTTCCCTTCTTTTATCCACATTTCATTTTCCTACATATTATATATAGAAATAACAAAACAAAAAAGGAGCCTCATTTCCATGAAACTCCC
>OHAY01002771.1_pt1 | contig 13218 bp, 15 predicted proteins | sample 1577191 | NCBI WGS metagenome assembly OHAY01 (sample SAMEA3541504, study PRJEB24748) | human gut metagenome | biome: human gut; feature: human-associated habitat; material: faeces | place: China | collected 2012 | reverse complement strand
CTCGTGGGTGCGTGGATTGAAAGCTATATATATATAAATGTGTGCCATGAGAAATATGTCGCACCCCTCGCGGGTGCGTGGATTGAAAGTTTTGAGCCAGAAGTACCTACGAAAAAAGCGAATGGTCGCACCCCTCGCGGGTGCGTGGATTGAAAGAACGGTATCCCAATTCTTAACTAGCAATACAATGGTCGCACCCCTCGCGGGCGCGTGGATTGAAAGCATGGCAAGAATGATATAATGAATTTGATAGATGGAGGACTTGCGTCCTCCGCTCTATCTACCCGCGCTATCGTTTCCGCTGGGAACGTTGGCGATAGCGTGGGCGGTTAATTCTATCCCTAACCGCATAAGCAATTAGTATAGTAACTAATGCCTCGCGGATGAGGGATAGAATTCCCCTCAAGTCGCACCCTTCGCGGGTGCGTGGATTGAAAGTTCAATAAAAATATCGTTTGCAATCTCGTTTGTTGTCGCCCCCTTCGCGGGTGCGTGGATTGAAAGATGGTTGTATGATATAATGAGCTTAGATAGCCGGGGGATTTTACCCCCCAGACTATCCCTCTTAATTACCGACGTTTCCGGCGAGGGTTGCGGCGGTAATTAAGAGCCGGAAACTTGTCCCTTGCTGCAGAGACAAGTAGGATTAATTCCACGATGCGTAGAATTAACTCTACAGTCTCTTTCACAAGGGATAATGTCGCACCCTTCGCGGGTGCGTGGATTGAAAGTCATATCTCAAAAACGGTTCGAATACCGTACCTTGTCGCACCCTTCGCGGGTGCGTGGATTGACACTACGAAAAAGCATCTGATATCAGGTGCTTTTTTTATTGCATTTTTGCACGATGCGTGGATTGAAAGTAATATTGCAGACTATGAATCAGAAAAAGTAGATCATACCCTCGCGGGTGCGTGGATTGAAAGGTGTTAGATATATGACGAATAAAGAATATTGGCGGTATCGATTCGAATGGCTGAAACAGTGGGAGTTGGATAACACTGCTAAGGTGATAACTGGTTTAAAAGGAATAGATACGTGTACTCGGCTCCAGATACATGACAGTATTTTCGCCAGGTATAACTGATATACTGATGAAAACGGACCAATTCTTGCCGATGCACGTAAATAACTAGAAGCAAATACGGCTGCTGTATGACGACAGCACCGCACATCGAAGGCCTTACGGATGCTGAGAAGTCCGCACGCGCCGCTCGCGATCTAGATACAGGTAGAGTGTCAGGTGCTCGAAAAGATGAAATAGATAGACTGGAAAACTGTATTCGCGGATAAATCGAAAGCGTTGGAAGAAAGCGTTGGCAATAACTGTAAAAAAGTTTGATAACATACAGTCAGACAATGAGAAAGAGGTTAGTCAGTTGGAATATATTGGGACAATAGATAGGGGTCTTTATAAAGTAGTCACTAAAAATATACGGTCTGATAAAGTGATTTTATTAGAAACTCAGAAAGCGCATATTCAAGCTCAGCATCCAGAAGCATATGAAGCATACAAGCAGCATATTGCGGAAGTAGTAGAGATACCTGATTATATTATTAAAACGAATCGGCCGAATAGTGCTTTAGTTTTAAAAAGCTTTACGATGGATGAGCTTGTGTTTAAGTTGGTTCTAAGATTGCAAACGCCCAGTGATCCGGCAGGTTTTGAAAACTCTATTATTACTTTTATGAAAATCGATAATAAGGAATGGACCCGGCTATTACGTAATAAGAAAGTAGTTTATAAACGAGATAATCATCATTAAAATATAAGTAATAAGAAATGAGTATTTGAGGTGGAAAATTTCGTACGATCCACATGCCGATGGTAGTACCGGGAAACCCCGAGAGATGCAGGCGGCACGTACGCCTGCCAAATAATCAGACTCTCGTGAAAAAGCGCTCGCGTTTTAGTGGGTGCTTTTTTTCGCAGTTCATACAGGGGATAAGATCATGGTTAAAGATGAGTGCCGTTGTATTACACAAGAATTCTTTTTATGTATATTACGGTTGCCCTGCATGTGGGTTGGGAGTTGTTTGATTGGATATTGCCGATAAGATTGCATACCTTGTCCATAAAAAGCAGTGAATCTGATGATGAATCGGTAATTGGAGTGGGGACGGAGAAAGTACTCCTTGGCTAACAGATTAGTTGACGATGGATTTTGTTTTGATTCGTCGGAGGAAACGGAAGGGGATTTGCCTAAATATTTTCTGACTAGTGAATTATAAATGGAGTGAAAAATTCGCAAAAAGTTTAAAATGGCCGAATCCTCAGGACTAGAGTGGAATGAACACATGTAGTGACGAAGCAAAAGCCTGATTGAATAGTTTGCCAGAGTATTCCTCATGAACGAATTAAGAAAGCGTATTGTTCGGTCGGCGGATGGGTGTTTTAGGGTTTGTATGGCTTGGTGAAGGTTACCGCGGATACGATTTCCCCGATGCAAAGATAGGGGGCGCTGAAATCTAACCGGCTCCCTCATGTGGGGCTGCATTTGGCGTGTGTGATGGATAAATAAAAAAACTTCCGAGTGGCTGCGTTCATGGCGGTATTGCCCATAACGTAAACCCACGGAAGTTTTTTAGATTTTATAAAAAGAATGTAGGAAACGGACAGAAGTACGAGACCTCGAGATTGTGGTGAATGAACAGATGCAGGCGGCACTTGTATGAAGGGGCGCGGATAAGTGGCAAAAGGCTGCCTGCTGGTTGAGGGCGCCGTGTGATTTGTTTTCTCGGCAGTCTTTTTATCGAAGAATGAAGTGTTATTTAGGTTGCGATCCGCTTTTTCGGGATTCAAAATCTTCATCAATAGAGGCAAAGCAGTCGTCTTGTATTTCGCCGCTTTTGCGGAAATGATGAATGATTTTATCTAAGACGTGAAAGTTCAGCCGGGTGCCGATGGAGTCGGCATGGTAGGTGCTGGCATGGCCATGGTCAATGCCCAGGTTTTCCGCTGTTTCTGCGGCGTCGATATTTGCACCCAGAAAGAGGAATTCCCAGCCGTGTTCTTGCTGCTGCTTCATGGCACGTTTGACATCGGCATAGGTGTAGCGGCAGCTGGCGTTTTCTTCTCCGTCGGTGATGATGACAAAAAGCGTGTGTGCCGGTACATCTTCCGGCCGGGCGTAGGCATGAATGATAGCGAGCCTGTCGATGGCCGCACCTACAGCATCCAGCAGCGCGGTGCAGCCGCCGGGGACATAATCTTTTTTAGTTAATGGACGGATGTGAGACAGCGAAAGCCGATCGTGCAGCATCACTGCTGTATCGTCAAAGAGAATGGTAGTAACAAGAACGGTGCCTTTGGTCTCTTTTTGTTTATTGATCATGGCGTTGAATCCGCCGATGGTATCGGCTTCTAATCCGGACATGGAGCCGCTGCGGTCGAGAATGCATACAAGTTCTGTAATGGGTTGAGCCATAGTAAAACCTCCTTGGAAAATAAAAATGACTGCGCCAAAGGGCTGCAGTCATAGTATAGACGGTTTGGAGGCAGATTTGGTCGCTTAGAAAGCGACATTTTTTATGCGCCGAGCTGAGGCTGCCCAAAGGCAAAGAGGGCTTCGTTGATGGTGAAGATATCGTATATGCCTTGGGAGAGAAAGTAGGTGATGATGAGATCAGCTTTGTTAGAACCGGAAAGGGTAAAGCCAGCTGTTCGGAGCAGACGCTGCGTTTCTTCCAGCGGCAGGCATAATGCAATGGCAAAGGCGAGAATCGTTGGCTTGCTCGGGGTATAATCAGTTCGGCTGCGGATTTTGGAAAAGAGTTTGCGGTCAATATTAGCCCGTTTGTAGCATTCGGTATCGGTCATGCCGGATTCATCGATTTTTCGCAGCAGCATTTCGGAAAAGGTTTCTTCCCGGTTCGCCAAAACGGCACGGAGAGTTTCTTCGGTGCAAGTGGGGGAAGCGCAGTATTCTTCGCAATACCCTTCGTCCTTATCGTAATATTCTGCCTCGTCATAATCCGTATCCGCATCGGCTTCTTCATCATAGAAATCAAAGTCATCTTTATCCGGAACGGTTTGCTCCGGCAATGAATTTTCGGCGCGTTCTGTGGTGCGCTGGGAAAATGAAAAGGCGGCTGCGCTGTCTTTAGGCGTGCAGCTGTCACCATGGCGGTATTTTTGGTTAGCAGGAAGCGGCGGCAGGTTTTTTCCGCTTTCGTTTCCTTCCTGATCGGCAGACAGGGCGTCGGCTGTGCGCAGATAAACGGCAAGTTCAGAAAGATTTTCATGGCTGGCCTGGAGAGAGTCTTGGTCAAAGAGGACGAGGTACACGGTCAGATCGTCGTGGCTGGCCAGGAGAAAATTGCGAATAGCCGCAACGGCAATGGCGAGGGCTTCGGCTTTCGGATAGCCGTAAGCGCCGGACGAGAGAAGCGGAAAGGCCACCGTGCGGCAGCCGTGTTTATGGGCGAGCGTTAATGAAGATTCGTAAGCGCGGCGCAGCAGAAGGGCTTCGCCGTTTTTCCCGCCAGTCCAGATTGGGCCGACGGTATGAATGACGTAACGGCAAGGAAGGTTTCCGGCGCCTGTAATGCGGGCTTCTCCCGTAGGACAAGGGCTAAGCGGGCGGCATTCGGCAAGAAGCGATGGGCCTGCGGCGCGATGGATGGCGCCGTCAACGCCTCCGCCGCCCAGCAAGGTTGGGTTGGCGGCATTGACAATGGCGTCGGCAGGGATCGTGGTGATATCGCGGTGCATGAAATATAAGGGCATAGAGATCATCCTTTCTTTGGGGCATCAGCGGTCTGTTAGGTTTATTTCACTATGGAAGTCGGTATTTGTCAAGGGCAGCGGGAAAAACGAAAAAAAGAGGGAACGGGCCGGCATAGCTCTCTGTATAGCCATTTACAAATGAAAATGATAAAATATATGATGAATACGTGTGTATTGTTATGAAAAGGAGAGGAAGAAATATGCTTACCTACACCAACTTGGTACGGCCGTCTACGCTGGAAGAAGCGAATGCGGAGTACCAAAAAGTAAAGACGGCGGCACTATTAGGCGGCTGCTGCTGGCTGCGGCTGGGCCGGGCTTCCATCGTCAAAGCCGTCGATTTATCAGGCTTGGGGCTTCGGTATATCCGGGAAACGGAAACGGAAATACAGCTTGGCGCCATGGCAACGCTCCGGGATATGGAAACGTCGCCAGTCCTGCAAGCGTATGCCGGCGGCGCGGCTGCTTCGTGCGTACATTCGATTTTGGGCGTGCAGTTTCGGGAATGTGCGACGATTGGCGGCTCAGTTGCGTCTAAATTTGGTTTTTCCGATATTTTGCCGACCTTTTTGGCGTTAGGCGCAGAAGTGGAGTTGTTTGGCAAAGGCCGTATGGCGATGAAGGAGTATTTAGCCTGTCCTAGAATGCATGAACTGCTGGTACAGGTTATTTTGCCGAAAAAGAATATTCGGGCGGCGCATGAAGCCCTGCGGAAATCGCAGAGCGATTTTCCCTATTTAACTGGAGCCGTTGCAGAGGAAAACGGCTGCTGGACCGTTGTAATCGGCTGCCGGCCGGGCGCAGCGGTGATTGCGGAAAAAGCTTCGGCTCTGCTTACCGAACAAGGCGCGTCTGCGGCAGAAGAAGCGGCGCAGCTGGCTGCGGAAGAAGTAACGTTCCAGACAAACAGCCATGCAAGCGCAGCGTATCGGAAAGAAATGGCGGCTGTAGTGGTTCGCCGGTTGGTCAAGGAGGTAGAAACATGGAAATAACAGCGGTGATCAACGGAAAGAAAATGAATTTATCCGTACTGCCTGACGAAATGCTGATCGAGACACTGCGCGGGCTGGGGCTGTACAGTGTGCGGTGCGGCTGCGATACGACCAACTGCGGGCTATGCACGGTATGGATGGATGGCAAACCGGTGTTATCCTGCGCGGTACCGTCGTTTCGGATTGAAGGGCATGAAATCACGACGCTGGAAGGCGTGAAAGAAGAAGCGGAAGCGTTTGCAGCCTGCATGGCGGCGGAAGGAGCTGACCAGTGCGGGTATTGCAGCACCGGATTTATCATGGGCGTATTGGCATTGAAACGGCTGCAAACGAACGTAACGAAAGAAGAGATCGATCATGTGCTGGCCGGCAATCTGTGCCGCTGCACAGGATATATGAGCCAGCTTCGGGCGATTGAACGGTATTTGGGGGTGAAGGTATGCGACATGTAGGCAAAGGATATGAAAAAGTAGATGCCATGCCGATATTGACCGGCGAGCCGGTATATACGGAAGATCTGATACCGCCGCACGCGCTGTGCATCAAGGTGCTGCGCAGTCCGCATGCATTTGCCCGCATTCGCAGCATCAAAACGGACGCTGCCAAAAAAGTGCCGGGTGTAGAAGCGATATTTACGTATGAAGATACGCCGCAGATCCGGTTTACGCTGGCAGGGCAGACCTATCCGGAACCGTCGGCGTACGACAAAATGCTGCTGGATCCCGTTGTGCGGTATGTAGGAGACGAAGTGGCGTTTGTCGTTGCTAAAGATGAACGGACGGCCAATAAAGCGCTGCGCCTGATACGGGTGGACTATGAAGTGATGGAACCGGTGCTGGATTATGAAACGGCGAAAGATCATCCCAGCATTGTCCATGACGAAGACAATATCCATTTTAACTTCCCTGTGGGACAGGACGTTAAACGTAATGTGGCATGTTCATATCATGTGGAAAAAGGGGATTTGGAAGGAACTCTGGCCAACTGCGCGTATGTGGCGGAAGGAACGTACCGCTGCCAGGCAACGCAGCAGAGCATGATGGAACCGTTTAAAACGTTTTGTCATCTCGATTATATGGGGCGGCTGGTTTGCGTAAGTTCTACGCAGATTCCTTTCCATGTGCGCCGGCATATTTCCAAGCTGCTGCAGATCCCCTCGAATAAAGTGCGGGTAATCAAGCCGCGTATCGGCGGCGGTTTTGGGGCGAAACAGACGGCTTGCACTGAACTGATCTGCGCCTTTGTTACTTGGACGCTGAAAAAGCCGGCTTATCTGATCTATGAACGGCATGAAGCGGCGAACTGTTCGACCAGCCGTCATGCCAGAACCTGGAAGGTGCGCGTTGGAGCGGATAAAGACGGCATGATCCGGGCGATCGACATGCTGTGCGTGTCGGATGCTGGCGCGTACGGAAGCCATGCGTGGACCACATTTACGGCAGCGGAACATAAATCGATTCCCATGTACAACAAAACCTATGCAATCCGGTACAGCGGCGAAATGATGTATACCAATCATATGCCCGGCGGCGCGTTCCGCGGCTACGGCGCGACGGAAGCGGATTATGCCCTGGAATCGGCAGTCAATAAATTGGCGGCCATGATGGGCATGGACGAAACGGAGATCCGTCTCAAAAACATTATTAAAGCCGGGGAAACGAGCCTGGTATATCCGGAAGGAGAAGTGCTGGGCAGCTCGTCGCTGGACGAATGTATCCGGAAAGGGATGGAAATGATCGGCTGGAATGAGCGTCCTCACAGCTGGCAGGTAGATGAACACACCCGCGGCGGGCTGGGCATCGGCATGGGCATGCAGGGTTCCGGCATCGCGGGCATCGATACGGCATCGGTAGAGATCCGGCTGGGAGACGATGGCTTGTATACCTTGTATACGGGCGCGACCGATATGGGCACCGGCAGCAATACCATACTCAAACAGATGGCAGCGGAAGTGCTCGGCTGTTCGATGGAGCAGATGACGGTATATGAAGCCGATACGGACGTCGTGCCGTTTGATCCCGGTTCGTATGCGTCCAGCACGACCTATGTAACGGGGATGGCTGCGAAAAAAGCGGCGGAAAGCCTGCTGGAAATCATATTGGCGCATATGGCGGCAGAATTGCAGTGTACGGCAGAAGAGCTGGATTTTGACGGCTGGACGGCCGTATCCCGTGTGTCGGGAGAATCTCTCGATTTAAAAGAACTGCAAGTGCGGCTGACGAGCCGGCCGGACTGCATGCAGCTGAGCGCTGCTGCCTCGCACGGCAGCCCCGTGTCTCCGCCGCCGTTTATCGTAGGATTTGCTGAAGTCCATGTAGATACGGAAACCGGCCGGGTAACGCCGGTGGATTTTGTCGGCGTGGTAGACTGCGGTACGGTAGTCAACCCGCATCTGGTCCGTGTCCAGACAGAAGGGGGCATTGCCCAGGGCATCGGCATGGCGCTGTATGAAGAAATCCGGTACAATGCGCACGGAGCGCTGGAAACGAATAATTTTATGCTGTATAAAGTACCGACCCGAAAAGACGTCGGCGTGATTCGGACTTCTTATGTAGAAAGCTATGAACCAACGGGACCGTACGGCGTTAAATCCATTGGGGAAGTGGTTATCAATTCCTCGTGTCCGGCGATTCAAAACGCAATCGACCATGCCGTCGGCGTGCATCTGGACGTGCTGCCGTTTATTCCGGAACGGGTATATATGGCTATGAAGAAAAAGGACAGCGAAAAATAAGATAAAAGAAGGGATACCATGAGACAGGACATTCGGTGGAAGCAGATGCTGCAGCCGGGAATTACAGCGATTGTCGGCGCGGGCGGAAAATCCACAGTATTGAAAAAACTGGAAGAATACGGCCGGGGGCTTCCTCTGCTGGTAACGAGTACGACAAAGATGTATGAAGAACAGGGCGCTTGCTATGAACCGATATGCACGCTCGATGAAGAAGAAGGGCTGGCATACTGTGAAAAACAGATACAGGCCGGCAAAACGGCAGCCTGGTTTTCAGGAAAAGACGGCAAAGGGAAATTGATCGGCCTGCCGGCAGAGATGGTGTCCCGTATTGCAGAACGCCATCCGGAATGGTACATACTGGCGGAAGCGGACGGCTCGCGGAAAAAATGGCTGAAAGCGCCGGGCGTGCATGAGCCGGTTATCCCGCCGCATACTGCAGCGACGGTCGGCGTGCTGAATCTGCAGGCGCTTGGTCTGCCGCTTACAGAAGACAAGGTATATCAGATCGAGCAGGTTGCCGCGATCATGAAGCGAAAACCCGGCATTGTGGTGACGCCGTTTCTGCTGACCCGCCTCATCGGGCATCCGCACGGCTTGTTTAAAAACAGCCAGGGGAAAAAGATTCTGTTCTGCACGGGCTATGATTATGTCCAGCGCCGAATGGTAGAAGCGCTGCTGGAAGATCTGGAAACGGTGGAACTCGATGAGATCGTCCTGGCAGACGGGTATCGGGAAACCTGTGAAATCCGGGAGGTTATCGAACGGGTATGACCGCGCATCGGATCGGGATCATCGTATTGGGTGCGGGGCTTTCCCGGCGCATGGGCCAGCCGAAACAGCTGCTGCCGCTGGGCGGGCAAACCGTATTGGGCAGTACGCTTTTGGCTGCCGCTGCGTCGGGCCTTTCCGTTCGAGCCGTCATTGGCGAGCCGCGGCAGGAACTAGCGGCGCTTTGCGATGCGGCTGCTGTTCCCTGGATTTATAACGAAATGGCGGCCTTGGGGCAGGCGGAATCTGTTCGGCTGGCTGTCCGCACTTGGCGGAAGGAGTTTGACGGGCTGTTGTTTCTGGCGGGAGATATGCCGTTTATCGAATCGGCGCTGCTGGTGCGGCTGGCGAAACTTCTGGATTTTTCGCAGACGATCGCCCGGCCGTTTTATCAGGGAATCCCGCAGAACCCGGTGCTGTTTGGTTCTTATTGGTATGATGCGCTCGAAGCGCTTACAGGAGATACCGGCGGGCGGAGCCTGCTGAAAGAAAAAGAAGTGCGGCGGCTGGACTGGCCGCGCTTCTGTTTTATGGATATCGATACGCCGCAAGCCTATGAACAGGCAAAGGAGGTATATCATGCGGGTACTGTTGATCCGCGGGGCCGGTGATCTGGCCAGCGGTATTGCACACCGGCTTCGGTCGGCGGGACTGCCGGTTGTGATGAATGATCTGCCAAAACCGACGATGATACGGCGTACCGTGTCGTTTGGTGCGGCGATATATGAAGGGCAGATAGAAATAGAAGGAATAAAAGCCGTGCATACTGCGGCAAAAGAAGCGCAGTCCGTATGGGAAAAAGGGGATATCCCCGTACTTACGGAATCCTATGAAGAGCTTTTGCAGTATTTTCAGCCGGAAGTCGTGATAGATGCGATTCTGGCTAAACGGAATTTAGGAACGTCAAAAGATGACGCACCGATCGTGATCGGCGTAGGGCCGGGATTTTCTGCGCCCGAAGACGTCCATATGGCCGTAGAAACCAAACGGGGACATTATTTGGGCAAAGTCTATACACAAGGCTCGCCCATTCCCAATACGGGCATACCGGGAAACATCGGCGGCTATACGGTGGAACGAGTGCTGCACGCGCCGGCGGCCGGGATATTTCGGGCGGTACGCCGGATCGGCGATACCGTAGCCGCCGGGGACATCCTAGCCTATATCGGCGATGTGCCGGTACCGGCGACGATCAGCGGCGTACTGCGGGGACTGCTGCAAGATGGGCTGACCGTGCCGCAGGGCATGAAGATCGGCGATATTGACAGCCGCTGTGAAATCGATCATTGCTGGACCATATCGGATAAAGCGCGGGCCGTCGGAGGCGGCGTGCTCGAAGCGGTGCTGAAAGGAGGCTGGCTGCATGCGTGACATGTGGAAAACCTTGCGGGAAGCGGGCATACAGGGCGAAGAACGGTATGTACTGACCTGCATGGCGGAAGAACATCTCGGCGATTCGCTGATATTTTTATTGGACGGAACACTGGTCTGCGGCACGCCCAATGCGGGCGCGGCAGAATATATCCGCAGCCATGAATACCAGGGGCCGGAGATCATAGAAGGAACCGATGGGATACGGTGGTTCTGGCAGAAACTGGAACGGGAAAAAGAGATCTTGATTTTGGGCGCCGGACATATCAGCCGGTGTTTGGAACAGCAATATCGGTATATCGGATATCACTGCACGATTCTGGACGACCGGGCGGAATTTGCCGACCCGAACTTGTTCCCATCTGCCGCAGAAGTGATCTGCGGAGACTATGACGCCGTACTAAGTCAGCTGCCTCTCTCTCGGTTTAGCGGCGCGGTTGTCGTAACGAGAGGGCATACGTGGGATCGGCTCTGCCTGCATCATTTGCTGCCGGCCAAGATTCCGTATATCGGTATGCTGGGCAGCCGCCGCCGGGTAGAAGTCGTAAAAAAACTGCTCCGGGAAGAAGGCGTTGACCCGGCATGGATGGAACAGCTGTATGCTCCGGTAGGATTAGATATCGGCAGTGAAACGCCGGAAGAGATCGCGCTGGCGATCGCAGCGGAAACGCTGGCTGTTTTGCGCAGACGGCGCGGCGGCCATTTATGTAAGAAAGGATGAAACCATGGATCGGGAGATTATCGAAGAACTGAGCGCAGGAAACACGGCGGCGGTACTGACGACAATACTGGAAACCCGCGGCTCTACGCCGAGAAAAGCGGGAACGCAGATGCTCGTGCGGCCGGACGGCACCTGCCGGGGAACGATCGGCGGCGGCCGGGCGGAATACGATATCCGTCAGCAGGCGCTGGAAGTGATGAAAACGAAAAAAAATACCGTTGGCACCGTAACGCTTTGCGACCATGAGGCAATGGCCGAAGGCATGGTTTGCGGCGGAACGATGCAGGTACTGTTTCAGTATATACAGGCATAAAAAAATACCGCTCTTGCACAAAAGCAAGAGCGGTATTTTTATGCGGTTTTGATCGTACCGTCCAAGGCGATGACCGTGACGATAAGAGTGATTTCTTTGCCCGACTGCTCAATCGCCTGGCGGACGGCGTATTCCATGCCGCCGCAGCAGGGCACTTCCATGCGGACGATTTCTACGCTGCGGATATTGTTATGATGGAAAATTTCCGTGAGCTTGTCGCTGTAATCGACGGCGTCAAGCTTAGGACAGCCGATCAGCGTTACATGGCGGCGCATAAAATCTTCGTGGAAGTTGCGGTACGCATATGCGGTGCAGTCTGCGGCAATTAAGATATCCGCTTTGTCGTACACCGGAGACTGAACGGGGGCAAGCTTGATCTGAACCGGCCAGCTGGTCAGCTCGCTGGCCACATGATGCGTTTCCAGGCCCCGGGCTTTTCGGCTGGCTTCGATGACCGCGCCGTGGCTGTAGGGTACGGTTTCCCGTACTTCAAACGTGATGGCGTTGGTCGGACAGGCGGGGAGACAGTCGCCAAGTCCGTCGCAGTAATCGTCCCGGAGAAGAACGGCTTTGCCGTCTTGCAGTCCGATCGCGCCTTCATGGCAGGCGGATACGCAGAGACCGCATCCATTGCATTTTTCTTTGTCTATCTGAATAATTCTTCGTTTCATACTTAATCCTCCTAATGCTGTCGAGAGTGTTCCTATTTCCTTATCTATGATACTATAAAAGGAAAGAAAAAACAGTTGGAAAAACAACGAGCGGAGGAAATAATGGATATAAATCTGATAAAAAGCCCGCTGTTTCGCGGACTGACGGAAGCGGAAGGGGAAGAAGTGCTGCAAACGGTAAAAGCCAGCCCGACGGAAGCGCCGAAAGGGCAGTTCGTTATCCGGCGCGGTCAGCCGCAGCCCTGGATGGGAATCGTGCTGTCCGGCGCCATGCATATCATACAGGAAGATATCTGGGGCAACCGCCATATCCTGACGGACATACGGCCCGGCGATCTTTTCGGTGAAACCTTTGCCGCCATGGAAGCGAGCCGGGCGACGGTAGACGCTGTAGCTGCCCAGCCTACGACCTACCTGAAAATTTATATGGAAGCGCTGGTAACCGGCACAAAGACGAGCGAAGCCTGCCGCCACATGCTGCGGAACCTCTTTCATATCCTGGCGACAAAAAATTGCCTGTTGACAGAAAAACTGCAGTATTTATCCCAGCGGTCAATCCGGCATAAACTGATCGCCTACTTAGCCCAGGAAAGCCGGCGGCAGCAAAGTGCGGTGATTACCCTGCCGTATAACCGGCAGCAATTGGCCGACTACCTTTCCGTAGACCGCAGCGCGCTTTCTTCAACCCTGAGCGCCCTGCAAAAAGAAGGGGTGCTGGATTTTTATAAAAATGAATTCAAACTAAAAAATATCGAGTCCGTATAACGGCAAGAAGATGCGGGCAGTCAAAGGGCATGGATATTGCCGGCTGCAACGAAGGAAAAGAAACGAATAAAACCCTGCGGTGCAGCCGATGAAACCGCTATAGCGGCAGTTTTATCTTGGTATCGATTCGGTCGGCATAGGGGGCTGCAGTGAT
>OHAY01002767.1_pt1 | contig 13232 bp, 14 predicted proteins | sample 1577191 | NCBI WGS metagenome assembly OHAY01 (sample SAMEA3541504, study PRJEB24748) | human gut metagenome | biome: human gut; feature: human-associated habitat; material: faeces | place: China | collected 2012 | reverse complement strand
GCAAGCAGATGGCGTGCAAAGTCGCCAGACGCTCTTTGTGCGGTATTGCCTCAAACATCATCATAAGGAGAACCCTCATGCAGACAATACAAACCGCATTCACCCTCGGAAAGACCGCCCTGCCCCGCACGGCAATTCTGGCACCAATGGCAGGCGTTGCCGACCGTGCCTACCGGCTGCTCTGCCGCAGCTTCGGGGCAGCTGCCACTGTCAGCGAAATGGTTTCCGTCAAGGGGCTGTGCTATGGGGACAAAGGCTCCGCAGAACTCTGCACCATTACCGAGCCGGAACGCCCCATGGGCTTGCAGCTGTTCGGCAGCGAGCCGGAATTCGTGGGAAAAGCCGCCGCACTGGTGCAGCAGTACGAACCGGACTGGATCGACATCAACATGGGCTGTCCAGTACATAAAGTAATTGCCACCGGTGCAGGAAGTGCCCTGATGCGGAACATTCCGCTGGCACAGGAGATCGTGCGGGCTACCGTGCGGGAGAGCAGCGTACCGGTCACAGTCAAGTTCCGGCTGGGCTGGGACGAGAACAGCATCAACGCCGTCCCCTTTGCACAGGCAATGGAAGCTGCCGGTGCCGCCGCAATTACCGTACACGGCAGAACCAAATCCCAGCTGTACAGCGGCAAAGCCGACTGGAACGCCATTCGGGAAGTCAAGCAGGCAGTGTCCATTCCCGTCATCGGCAACGGCGATGTGCAGACTGCGGCGGACTGCCTTGCACTGTATGAGCAGACCGGCTGTGATCTGGTCATGGCAGGACGGGGCACCTATGGGAATCCGTTTCTGTTTCGGGAGATTCAGGCGGCAATGTCCGGCGAACTGGTAGTGCCGCCTACGCTGGAAGAACGCATGGAAACCATGCTCCGGCATGTGCGGCTGATTCTGGAATGCAATCCTCAGAAGCCGCCGGAGATCGCCATTCGCGATGCCCGAAAGCATGCGGCGTGGTACATGACCGGGCTCTACGGGGCAGCACAGTTTCGGGCAAGATGCTACCACCTGGATTCTTACGCCGCCGCACAACAGCTGGCGGAAGATTTTTTGCAGCTGCAAAAACAGCACCATGAAAAATAGAAAAACACGAAAGGCAGTGGGAAAGAATTCCCGCTGCCTTTTTTAGAATTATTCCATGAGAAGGAGAAACTACCCCTGCACTGCTTCCCGCTTTTTCCAGCTGACAAACCCGTACAGGTCATTCAGAAAGAAAATCGCAAAGTTCACTGCCACCGGGATATACGCCGGATTTTTCAGCGATGCCAGCACCCACAGCACGATCAGCACAATATCGTTCATGGCATACCCCAACGCATAATAAGAGGAACGCAGCATGGTCAGAGATGCCGCCAGAAAACTGGTGGTAACGGAAATGGTACTGAACACGATATTCGGCGTATCCAGCATGTGCAAAATGTAGTAAAAAGCCGCAGTTACCGCCACGCTGAAAACAGAAAGCCCCGCAATATGTTTCCGGTTCAGCTTCTGGATCTCCACTTCGTTTCCGTTTTTTGACGGGTTCCGGAGCCACGTGATCGTAGACCAGACCGCCATGGGCATGGTCATGCCCAGATAAGTGATCATCTCACCCCAGTAGCGGAACCGCCACGAAATGATGCCGTACAGAATGCTGAACACGATCATCAGAATCTGTGCCCAGACGTTTCCCTTTGCGGCAAAGATCAGCGAAGTGATGCCCACACAGACGGCAACCAGTGTCAGAACGTCCACACTGCCGGATACCAGATTGGAAAGAATGACCATCAACAGCGATCCCAGCCAGAGGAGCCATTCCTTTTTGGTAAGGTCCTGTATTGGATTATGCATCAGAGATCTCCTTTATGGCAATACCGCACAAAGATTGTGCGACAGATGCGTCGTCAAATTTTTCGTCAGATGAAACAAAAAGCGGAGTGAATACTTGATGTATTCACGAGCATTTTTGTGAAATATGACGGGAAATTTGCAAGCAGATGGCGTGCAAAGTCGCCAGACGCTCTTTGTGCGGTATTGCCTTATATATTATATTTTGTGTTTGTGCTGAAAATTTCTCCGGTTCCAATTCTGTTTTTACCGGTACAGCTGATACAGCAACGCATTACAGATCGCCGCCGCCACATTGCTGCCGCCCTTTCGCCCCTTTGCCACAATATACGGCACCCGCTCCTGTGCCATGATCAGTTCCTTGGCTTCCACCACATTGACAAATCCCACCGGCACGCCGATGATCAGCTTCGGCAGCAGCTTTCCTGCACGAATCAGTTCGTCCAGCTGTATCAGAGCTGTCGGGGCATTTCCCACTGCAAAAATCAAGTCCCCGTCCAGCCGGCATGCCTTTTCCATGGAAACCATTGCCCGCGTCACGCCACGCATTCTGGCTTCCTCTGCCACGTCTGCATCGGACATGAAACAATACGCTTCGCACCCCAGCCCATGCAGAGAACGCTTATTGATGCCGGAAAGTGCCATATTGGTATCCGTCACAATGTGTGCTCCCCTTTGCAGGGCTTCCAGTGCAGACGACACGGCATTTTCCGAAAAGCACAGATTTTCCGTGTAATCGAAATCGGCAGTCGTGTGGATCACCCGCTTGAGAATGCTCCGTTCCGGCTCCGGCAGCGTCACGCCGGTGAGGTGTTCCTCGATGATCGCCATGCTTCTCGCTTCAATGTCCATGGGCTTCTGATAGATCGGTTCCATAAAAATTCCTCCGGTACTGCTGCAATTGTGCTGCGACCTCTGCAATGGTGTGAACGGATTCCTCCGGTGCCGTGATCAGCACCACCGGAATCTGCATGGTCTTTGCTGCTGCAATTTTTTCTGCTACACCGCCGCGTTTGCCGCTGTCTTTGGAAACCAGCACAGCAATCTGATGTTCCCGCAGCAGCTTCTCCGTGTCCGCCTGCGAAAAGGGCGGCTTGGCGTAGATACAATGTGCCTGAAACGGCTCCGTCAGGCGGCGGGAATCCGGTGTGTCCAGAATCCTCGCCCACCCCCGCACCGCAAATTCCGGCACGTTTTCCGCATAAAACGAAAGGGTGTTTCCGCCGGTGGTCAGCAGAATGTTTCCGGAAATTCCGGTGAGATAAGCTGCCGCCGCCTCTTTGGATTCCACCAGCACCAGCTTGTCATAGGCATACGTCATTTTCTGCCGTCCCAGCCGAAAATAAGGCAGCTGCAATTCGGTGCAGACCTGCCGCACGGTTTTTGTCACTTCCTGTGCAAAGGGGTGGGACGCATCAACTACGGCATGCATGCCGCGGAGAGCCTGCCGGAACCCTTCCGTGTCCAGCCGTCCCACATGCACGGTGCAGTGCTGTCCCGCCAGAATTTCTTTTCCGTATACCGTAGCGGCAAAGGCGGTGACAATATCTTCCGCCGGCAGTGCCGCGATCAGTTCCGTGGCTTCGCTGGTTCCGGCAATGACAGCGATCTTCAACGCGATTCCTCCCGTCTGACACAATAACCGCGGGGCGTGATCATTTTGCCGTTCTGCACATAAGTCTGGGAATTGCCCACCAGCACCACACAGAACATATCCACCGGTTCTTCCGGCAGTTTTTCCAGCGTGGTGATCCAGGCCTGTTCCCCTTCCCGTCCCGCATTCCGGACAATGCCCACTGGTGTTTCCGGCTTGCGGTGCTGCTGTATCAGCTTTGCCGCTTCTGCCAGATACGCCGTGCGGGAACGGGATTTAGGATTATACAGGCAGATGACAAAATCCGCCTCCGCCGCCAGTGCGACCCGTTGGTAGATCTGTTCCAGCGGTGTCATACAGTCGCTCAGGCTGATAACGGCAAAGTCGTGCATCAGCGGTGCTCCCAGCACTGCCGCCGCCGCACTGGCAGCCGTGACACCGGCAACGGCAGTCACTTCCACATCTGCCTGCATCTCCGCTGCAATTTCCAGCAGCACCCCAGCCATGCCGTAAATACCGCTGTCGCCGCTGGAAACCAGAGCTACTGTTTTTCCGGTCAGTGCCGCTTCCACCGCAGCACGACAGCGGTCTGTTTCTTTCCGCATGGGGGTGGCATAATATTGCAGTTCGGGGAACTGCTTTTCCAGCAGGCGGACATATGTGGTGTAGCCCACGACCAGATCTGCCTGTGTCATAGCGTCCACTGCCTGCTGTGTCATATACGGACGTTCTCCGGGTCCAAATCCGACAACATAAATTTTCGGTTTCATTGCCCTCGCTCCTTCCAATGCAGCGGCTCGATTGTTTTCCGACAGGCGGCAAACGTGACACCGCTGTACTTCACTTTTCCGGTCAGCACTTCCCCGCAGTCCGATGCCAGATAGGCAGAAGCCTCTGAAACAGAGGGCAGCCCTGTGACCTGCTGCACAAATGCCGATGCAGCAAAGGGATACGCACAAGCCTGAATATCTGCATCTGCCACGATCTCCAACGGCAGGCGGTACTTCTCACACAGTGCCAGAATCGCCGGCTCTTCCCGCTTCAGCCCAATGGTCGCCAGCTTTTCCACTGCCGAAAGACTGAGGTGGTGCTCCTGCAAAAACGTCAGGAAGCACTGTTCCAGATGTGCCGGCGGGATCTGCTTTTTGCACCCCACCCCCAGCACCAGACTTTTCGGCCGCAGATAGAGCACATGGGGTGCCGCGACAGATTCCGTGGTATCTGCAATTGCCACAGCACAGGCATGCCGGGGCGTTTCGGAGAAAGGCTGTATCTGTACCGTTTCCGGAAACGCGTTCTTTTCCACCGGAAACGCTGTGCAAAGGGAAACCGGCTCTCCCGCCACCAATGCCCCGCTGATATATTTCAGTTCTTCCAGATTTTCGATAGTCAGATGATTTTCCTTGGCAAACAGATCGAACGCCGGCACGTGTTCCACGTCAGTCGCCGTGGTGATGACGGCTTCTCCGCCCAGATACGCCGCCGCCTGCTCTGCCATAGCATTGGCACCGCCCAGATGACCGGACAGCAAACTGATGACATGTTTTCCCCGCTGATCCAGCACCAGCACTGCCGGATCAGATGCCTTGGACTGCACCAGCGGAGCAATGGTACGCACCACGATACCTGTCGCCATGACAAACACCAGTGCATCACAGTCTGTAAACGCCCGCCGCACTGTTTCTGCAAAATCTGCCTTTGGTTCCACCGTGCCGCCGAAGTGTGCCTGCAATTGTTCTGCCAGCTGTTTCCCCTGCGGTGTCAGCCAGAAATACGCCGTTTTCATGCTTCGGTACCCTTTCGGAATTCGTGGGTAAATGTTTTATCGTACAGCTTCGACAGGGCATAGGTGTCCCCCAGAAATTCTCCCACAGTCACCAGTGCAGTCTTGGTAATGCCTGCCGCCTGCACTTTCTCGGCAATGTCCAGAAGGGTTCCGGTCACGATTTTTTCCTCCGGCCAGCTTGCCTTGTACACCACTGCCACCGGTGTGGCTGCCGGATAAGCAGTCCGCAGCCGTTCCGCCAGCTCCGCAATACGTCCCACCGAAAGAAAAATAATCATGGTGGCACGGTGCTTCGCCAGTTCTTCCAGCCGTTCCCGTTCCGGAACCGGTGTTCTGCCCTCCATGCGGGTGAGGATCACCGTCTGTGTCACGTCCGGCAGGGTGTATTCCTTTTGCATTGCCGCAGCCGCAGCCAGAAACGAACTGACTCCCGGCACCACTGTATGAGGAATCCCCAGCTTGTCCAACGCGTCCAGCTGTTCCCGAATCGCCCCGTAAATGGAAGCATCGCCGGTATGGACACGGACAGTCGTTTTCCCCTGTGCTTCTGTTTCCTGCATCACAGCAAGGACTTCTTCCAGTGTCATGCCAGCACTGTCGTACACCTGACAATTCGGCTTGCGGTCTGCCAGCACCGCGGGATTCACCAGCGAACCGGCATAAATAATTGTATCGGCGTTGTCGATCAGCCGCTTGCCTTTGACTGTCAGCAGTTCTGGATCACCGGCACCGGCACCTACAAAATATACCATTTACAGATCTCCTCCCTTGATGAGCAGTGTGGTAAAATATGAATACGGCTCCAGTTCCGGCTTGCCGATGTATTCCGACGGCATGCCCACATCGCGGAGCATGGTAGTATGTTCCAGCAGTCCCCGTTCCCGCAGCAGCGGCAGGAGCCACGCCATAGCACGTCCGGCTTTCATCACCACCAGATTGTCGAACTGTTCCAGTGCGGTTTCGACCGCTTCACGGGAATGCACTGCCGGCAGAATTTGCAGAGACTCGCTGTTCTCGCAAAGGCTCTGCTGTGCCTTTGCGGCACCGGCACAAAAAGACGGTACACCGGCGATCACCTGCGTGGCATAGCCCTTTTCCGCCAGAAGCTGCCGCACATAGGAAGCTGTGCTGTAAACAGAAACATCACCCAGTGTCACCATTGCCACCTGCCTGCCGCTGTCCAGGGCTGCACAGACCGGCTGCAATACACCGGAACGAAGCCGTTCCCGATAGTCGTTGTGTGCCTGCATGGGAAACAGAATGTCCAGCCGTTCCGCATGGGAGAGATCTGCCGCCTGTGCCGCAATGGCATATGCCGCAGACGTGCCGCCGGCTTTGGGAATGGGCGTGACGATGATATCCGCCTGTTCCAGCACCGCCTTTGCCCGCAGCGTCATGTCCATCGGGTCACCTGCCCCAACACCTACCGCATAAAAAATTCCTTGTTTCATGGTTTACTCCTTTGTCATGCACGAGAACAGCAGCACCGGATGATTGCCCTCCAGCACGTGATAATTTCCCACCGTTTTTCCGCAGCCGACTGCCAACTGCACCACTTCGAACTGCGGCAGTTCCTGCAACAGCGGAAACAGTTCCGCCTGCGTTTCCATTGTCACCGCACTGGCGACCAGCCGTACCGGCTGCCGCAGCTGCCGCAGACCGGCAACCAGCTGTTTTGCCGCACCGCTGCTGCCGCCCAAAAAGACACAGTCCGGCACCGGCAAATGCTGCACCTGTTCTTCTGCCCTGCCAGCAACGATCTGCAAATTCTCCGTCTGAAACCGTGTCTTGTTCTGTTCCAGAATGTCCAGTGCCTCCGGCTTATACTCCACTGCATAGACCTCCCCGAACGGACACATGCGGGCACATTCGATGGAAACGCTGCCTGTTCCTGCTCCCAGATCCCAGACGACCGCGTCCGGTTTCAGCCGCAGCTTGGACAGTATCACTGCACGGACTTCCTCCTTGGTCATAGGCGAACGATTACGCAGAAATGCACTGTCCGGCAGCAGTCCCAGTCTGGTCACCGGCTTGGGAGCCGGATTCCGCACCGCCGCCACGCACAGTTCCGGATCGTCCAGTTCTGCCGCCTGTGCCGGTGTGCCGTGCCAGAGTTTCTGGGTGGGATAGGTCAGGTCTGCCCCCACGAAAATTTCCGTATCCGACAGCCCATATGCCAGCAATGCCGCCGCGATCTCCCGCGGCCCCTGTGTGCGGGAACAAAAGAAAAAAGTTTCCGCATGCTCCGAAACCGTGCAGGCAATAGTGCCGGCATGATACGCCCTGCCGTGAATGCTGCAAATCTTCGCCTGTTCCATCGTCAGCCCAAACGCCGCCCCCAACAGCTGCAGCGATCCCACGCCGGGGATCACCTGCATTTCCAGTTCCGGATACCGGTTCCGGAGCGTCCGGCAAAGGCTGTACAGCAGCGGGTCGCCGGAAACCACAATGCCGATGCTCTCCCGTTCCAGCATTGCCGGAAGGGATTCCAGCAGTTCGGAGATATGCCCCATAGGCATGGTCTTTCTGGCGTGGAGCAGTTCCAGAAACCGTGGAGAAGCAATGACCAGTTCCACTTCTTCCAGTGCTTTTTTTGCTGCCGGCAGCAGATACTCCGCCGTACCGCTGCCGCCTCCGGCAAGAATCAGTTTGTGCCGCATGTCAACCACGCCTTTCTGATGGAATCCGTCTGGCTGCTCTCCGCCAGAATCCTGTCATTTTCGTCCAGCAGCAGCAGCCCCACCTGTATTTTTCCATGGGTACGCCGCATGCAGTTTTCGCAGACCTTCTCTGCAATGGTATGCCAGACCTGCTCCGAAAAGGGATAGGTACAGAGCAGTTCCGTCATGTCCCGTGTGGTATTGCACTGATACAGCTGCTGCACCTGTGCACGGGACGCTCCGGCAAGTGCCGCATGGGTGCAGATCACTTCCCGCTGTCCGCCGGCAGTGTGACTGTGCAGATACATAATATCCGCTGCCGGCTTCACCAGCTTTCCCGTCCGGCCTGCCAGCAGCACATGGGCAAAGCCCAATTCTTCTGCACAGTCCAGCAGATAGCCCAGATAATTGCTGCAAAGCACAATGGCTTTTCCCTGCGGATACTGCCGCTTCAGAAATGACTCCCCCGCATAGCCCGTCACAAAGGCACAGGCAGTGCCGTACTCCTGCCGGCACATGGACAATTCCAGATACAGGGTTTCCCGTATGGCTTCTTCGCTCATGGGACGGACGATGCCGGTGGTGCCCAGTATGGAGATTCCGCCGGTAATGCCCAGCCGTCCGTTGAATGTTTTTTCTGCGATCACTTCCCCGTTGGGCACGGAGATCGTCACCACTGCACCCTTTTCTCCAATGACAGACCGCACTGCCTTTTCGATCATCTGCCGCGGCACCGGATTGATCGCCGGTTCTCCCACCGGCAGTTTCAGCCCTTTTCGAGTGATCGTCCCCACACCAGTTCCGGCACGAAACTGCACGGCTCCGGCAGCGGGAAGAATCTCCACAGAAGCCGTCACCAGACAGCCGTTGGTTTCGTCCGGATCGTCGCCGCCGTCTTTCTGCACACCGCAGGTACAGGCTTCTTCTGCCTGTATTTCCAGATGCAGCAGCTTTCCTGCCGGCACTTCCAGTTCGACCCACTCCGGACACTTGCCGGAAGTCTGCCACAGCACTGAGGCGAAACTTGCCGCCGCCGCACAGGAGCCGGTCGTGTATCCCTCCCGCAGCTGCTTCATGACGTTTTCCCCCAGCTGTTCAGAATGTCGTAGATTTTCGGCATGTCCAGATGCTCCCGCAGCAGATCAGCCAGCTTATCGTATTCCTGTTCCTTTTTCGCCGCAAAGTCCACCGCCGGCACTGTCGTTCCGGAAATGCCCTTTTTCTCCAACAGCAGCTGCACCAGCTTCTGCGTCAGTTCCGGCGTGTCGAAAATGCCGTGCAGATATGTGCCGCAAACTGTGCCGTCTGCACAAACACAGCCGTCCTTTCTGCCGTCTGTCAGCATGGCAAAAGGCTGTGCCGTTTCCGTGTACACCGTTTCGCCCATGTGAATTTCGTAGCCCCGCACAGCACAGCCGGAAAGCGGTTCCAGCTGTCCGGACAAGCGGGCAACCGTTCCGGCAGTCTGAGCACGATGCTTTTCCGGTCGGAAAACGGTTTCCACATCGAGCAGCCCTATGCCGCGGAGTTCGCCGCCGTCTTCCACCTGTTCCGGATCGCAGAGCCGTTTTCCCAGCATCTGAAAACCGCCGCAGATACCCATGAGGAACACGCCCTTTTCGTGGCATTTCAGCAGTTCCGCCTCCAGTCCGCTTTGCCGCAGCCAGCGGAGATCTGCCATTGTGCTCTTGGTGCCTGCAAGGAGAATCATGTCCGGTGTGCCCAGCTCGCCGCGTCGGGAAACATACCGCACCGACACGCCCTCCACCTGTTCCAACGCTTCGAAATCCGTAAAGTTGGAAATGCGGGGAAACCGGATAACCGCCACGTCCAGCAGAGATTCCGCCGCCGCTTCCCGTCGGGAAAGCCGTTCGGAAAGGCTGTCCTCATCGTCCAGTTCCAGCGGCAGATACGGCACCACGCCCAGCACGGGAATACCAGTCAGTTCCTCCAGCATAGTCAGCCCCGACTTCAGGATTTCCACATCTCCGCGGAATTTGTTGATGACAATGCCCCGAATCCGGCGGCGTTCCGCATCGTCCAGCAGCATGATCGTACCATAAAGTGATGCAAACACGCCGCCGCGGTCAATATCCCCCACCAGAATCGCCGGAGAATCCGAGAGTTCCGCCATGCCCAGATTGACAATGTCCACTGACTTGAGATTGATCTCCGCCGGACTGCCGGCACCCTCCAGTACGATGATGTCGTTTTCCGCTGCCAGAGCGTGATAGGCTTTCAGAATGTGGGGAATCAGTTCCTGCTTTTTCGTGTAATATTCCTGTGCACGCATGGTGCCATAGATTTCGCCGTTGACGATCACCTGCGAGCCGCTGTCGCTGGTGGGCTTCAGTAAAATCGGGTTCATGCGAACGTCTGGTGCAATGCCTGCCGCTTCTGCCTGCATCACCTGTGCACGTCCCATTTCCATGCCGTCTGCGGTAATATAGGAATTGAGTGCCATGTTCTGGGATTTGAACGGGGCTGTCCGGTAGCCGTCCTGCCGGAAGATCCGGCAAAGCCCTGCCGTGACAAAGCTTTTTCCGGCAGACGACATTGTCCCCAGTACCATTAGTGATTTTGCTGCCATAACAAGCCCTCCTCGCCCAGAATGCACCGCAGACAGTGCAGCAGATATTGATTTTCTTCCGGCAGCCGCACAGCTGCACGGTAATAAGTCGCGTCCAGTCCGTCATAGGTATCGCAGTGCCGCAACAGGATTCCGTAGGGCAGCAGCTGCCTGTCCAGATCTGGACATTGTTCCGCCTGAAAGAACACGTAATTGGCACTGGGTTTCCACATACGGAACCCCAGTTTTCCCAGTTCGTCAAACAGCCGCCAACGCTCATTTTGCAGAAATTCCAGCGACATTTTTCGATAGTCCTCCGCCGACAGTGCCGCGATGCCGGCAGCTTCTGCCAGCAGATTGACCGACCACGGCTGTCCGGTGTGTGCGATTTTTGCCGTCACTTTCTGATCGGAACAGATGCCGTAACCCAACCGCAGACCGGCAAGGGCGTACAGTTTCGTCAGGGATTTCAGCACCAGCACATGTGGAAACTCCGACAGCCGCGGAATCATAGAAACGATGTCCGGCTCTGTTTCCGCCATATCGCAGAAGCACTCGTCCAGCAGAACGAAGATACGCTTTTCTGCGGCAAGATGCAGGAGCTGTTCCAGCAGTGCCGACGGGATTCCGGTTCCTGTGGGGTTGTTGGGATTACACAGCACCAGAAAGTCATAATTTCCCTGCCGCAGTTCGTCCAGCAGGGCAGGCGTGATCTGATACGGAAACGGCATATTCCAGTGTGTCACGTAACAGCCGGCTTCGCGGAGTGCCGCTTCGTACTCTGAAAATGCAGGAACCGGCAGCAGGGCGTGCTGCGGTTTCAGAGCATGGGCGATGCGAAAGATCACATCAGCACCGCCATTGCCGCAGACGATTTCCGCCGGCAGTCTGCCATGGAATTCCGCCAGTGCCTGCCGCAGTTTCTGCTGGGCGGGATCGGGATAGTGCACCAACGCAGCGACAGCACGCTGAATGGCATGCTGCACTGTTTCCGGCACGCCGAACGGGTTGATATTTGCTGAAAAGTCCAGCCATTCGGCGGAACATTCCGGATTTTGATAGATATTTCCGCCATGTTTCGGCATAAACACACCTCCCTGCGGCGAGTCGCCGCTGACCTTACGCCCCAATTTCAACTGTAAAAAGGGTAGTGTTACGGCGGCAGCAGCCGCCTGTTCGCCCCGCCGGGGGAGTTTTGTTGGTGAGAATCTATTGTGACAGTTTCTTGTGTAATCTTCGGGTGATATTGGAATCTTACAGTACAGGTGGAATGCGAACTCTTTTCTTTTTTTGCTTCTTTTTTTCTTTTCAGTAAAGAAGCGGCGAGTCGCCGCTGACCTTACGCCCCAGTTTCAAGAGTAAAAAGGGTAGTGTTACGGCGGCAGCAGCCGCCTGTTCGCCCCGCCGGGGGAGTTTTGTTAATCGAAATCTGTGGGATAGATTTTCCTTGACATTCACGGGGGGCAGGGTGTGCCGTGTCTGCATTTATAGTAAAATCAACATCTTTTGTTCAGCCAAGTAGTTGTCCTTCATATGTTCCGTTTTGGATTTTGAAGAAAAACTCACTGAAATTATCTGTTTCAAAAATCTGCATAAGTTCACGCATATTCCAAATCAGATTCGCTTTGTCAATCTCGCTTCTGTCGAGCCAGAACACACCGCCTTCTTCAGAACTTTTCAGTTCTCCCTCAAACTGATTTGTTTTATACAACAGAACAATATACCTCGTACCATTTTCTAATATCCAATCCTTGAAACCACAGGGCTGGGGATTATGTATTGTCAAACCAGTTTCCTCTTTCATTTCACGAATCACTGAATCCAATAAGGACTCGTCCGGCTCAACATGACCGCCGGGAAATACAAGTCCGCCCTTATACTTTTCTTTCAGCCCCTGTTTTTCCTGAACAAGAACGTGATTGTCATCGTAAATCAGGCACATATTTGTCAGTTCTATTTTTGATAATCTGTCCATGATAATCTCCTGTTTTTCAAATACTTCATATCTGTATGTTCAGCCATGTTAATCATCAATAAACGTACCAAAACATTCTATGAAATAATGTCACTTGGGTATTTGCTTCATAGTCACCATAGTAAATATGCTTAGAAACAGCCTTATATTTATCACAGAAACAATGTCCCATGATATATTCAGTTCTTTTTTCGATTTGACTAAAAAAGGCAAAGTTTGATTGCCTGGCAGATTCATTTCTGTAGTTACAAATGCATTTTGGTTGAATATAGTTATTTGAACCATCTGAATATATTTTTTGAAAAGACATTACAGCATCATGCTGAATGTATGCTAATGAAAACAGATTACCCTCTGCTTTCCACAATGTCACTTCAATATTCTGAATAGTTTTTAAATGCGTAATTCTTTTATTGTCAACGCAAACAAAACCAGCTTTGAATAAGCGTTCATAGAGAACATTCATTGTTTTATTAAAATCGCCGTTGCCATAATCAATTATATCTGAATAAATGTACAATGGATAATCAGAACCAAAAGCAATAATGGGAGTGGGATCTATTCCACTGCAATAGTAAAACAAACTTTGAGCTAACAATTCTCTTTCCGCATTGTTCGATATTCCGTTTTCAATAATATTATATACATCAGCTATCAAATCTTTCATAACTAAACTCCTCCAAGATTGAACAGTAGAAAGCAATGGTATGGTTCTTTATTCTTATTATATATCAATATCATAGAAAAAGCAAGACAAGCGGCGAGTCGCCGCTGACCTTACGCCCCAATTTCAACTGTAAAAAGGGTAGTGTTACGGCG
>OHAY01002765.1_pt1 | contig 13235 bp, 10 predicted proteins | sample 1577191 | NCBI WGS metagenome assembly OHAY01 (sample SAMEA3541504, study PRJEB24748) | human gut metagenome | biome: human gut; feature: human-associated habitat; material: faeces | place: China | collected 2012 | reverse complement strand
CCATCTGATCAACTATATCCTGCATATAAGTTTACTGAATCTGTTCCTTTGGTTAGGCTTTTCCAAACCCTTCGCCCCCATACCGGTATTTACCATCGCTATCCCGGTAAACTTCCTGCTAGTGAGATTTGTTTTCAAATACAAAGAAAGATAATTTGTTTTTCTCCCGATTTCTTACGAATATTGCAAAAAGAATAATTGATTATGGAAAAATCTCCAGTACTCGCTATCGTAGTACCTTGCTACAAAGAAGAAGCTGTATTACACGAAACACATAAAAGACTCAGTCTCCTATTGGATAAACTGATAACAGAACGACACATTTCTCAGGATAGTTATATCTTATATGTAAATGATGGCAGTACAGATCAGACCTGGCCTATCATCAAGGATTTACACCAAAATACCCCCTATGCCTGCGGGCTGAATCTAGCCGGAAATGTGGGACACCAAAATGCACTCATGGCCGGACTGAATGCCGTCAAAGAACGATGTGATGTCGCCATTTCCATAGATGCCGACTTGCAAGATGACGTCAACGCCATTCCCGAAATGCTCGAACGCTACCGGGAGGGATGTGACATTGTTTATGGTGTACGCCGGGAACGTAAAACCGACACTTTCTTCAAACGTACCACTGCGCAGGGGTTCTATAAGGTTATGGAGATGATGGGCGTCAAGACGGTTTACAATCATGCGGATTTCCGACTGATGTCCAAGCGTGCGGTAGAACAGTTCTCCAAGTATCAGGAGACCAATCTGTTCTTAAGAGGTATGATGCCTTTGATCGGTTATCAGACGGACTGTGTATACTATGACCGTAAGGAAAGAGTGGCCGGTGAGTCCAAGTATCCTCTGAAGAAGATGCTTGCACTGGCATTCAACGGTATTTCTTCCTTCAGTGTGAAGCCTATCAGTATGATCCTGGGTGCCGGTATGATCATTGTAGCCTTAAGCGTTCTGGCTGCTATTTATGCGCTGATCTCTTATTGTACCGGACATGTGGTACAGGGCTGGACTTCCCTGATCCTGTCCATCTGGTTCCTGGGCGGTATTCAGTTGATGGCCATCGGACTGGTGGGCCAGTATATCGGCAAGATTTACATTGAGGTAAAACATCGTCCCAGATATAACATCGAAAAGGTACTGAAATAATGAATTATAAAAAAGGCATTTTAAGTGTTATATTGTGGTTCATTTATGCATTGACAGCGGGAACCGTACTGGTGGGCACGACAATGGTCATGCTCCTGCCGGAAGGTGGTCCCCGCCCAATCGGCCTTGTTATCGCAGGTGTATGGCTTGCGATGACAGGGCTGGTTGTTTTTCTGTTACATAGATTTCTGCGGGTAAAATGGGCACAAAACGGTGAAGACTCAGGGCAGGTGAAACTGATTATCGAGGGACTGGCTGTAGTAGCTCTGATTGCTGTGGGAATCACACTTCGTGTAAGAGAGAGTATGCAGTACGATATCTCCGGGACGGCCGGTAACATCTGGTTCGATGCGGTGAAAGTCACCGAGACCACGCGGATTCCTCAGGTGGTACACGGTGCGGTATACTTTTATCTGCAGGTGCTGCACGGACTGTTGGTATTTTTTGGTAATAAAATGACAGCGGCGCTGGTATTGCAGATTGTGCTGCAGATCCTGACCGGAATCTTTTTATATTTTGCGGTACGGAAACTGACCGGTATGGTGGCTGCAGTGGTGTCTCTTGCGTACTGGATGTTATGCCCTGTTCTGTCTGGAGCAGTGATTCTGGGACCGGAACCGTTATATCAGTTATTGTGGATGATTGGTCTGTGTGTGTGCGTGGAAGCACTGGATAGTTTCAGGGGGCGGGGAGACACCCCCGGTATCCGTTCCGTGGGTGGATTTTTCTTAAGCGGTATTGTTATAGGAATTTTGGGCTACCTGGATGTCGCAGGACTGCTCTTGCTACTCGTAGTGTTTTCTGCACTTTTTCTGGAGACAAAGCAACAGGTAAAATGGATGCGCAGAATCTGTGCCGGAGCATTGGGATTATTTGGTACAGTGGTGGCATTTTTTGCCTGCATCGCTCTGGATGCCGTGGGCAGCGGAAAGCAGATGGAAAATATACTTCTGGCATGGTGGAAAGTCTTTTCCCCGGGAAGATTCACATGGATCGCCCTCTATGAACAGCCGGCAGTTCACACATATGTGCCTGATAAGGTGGCCACGGTCATTATAGCTGCCGTTATGGTTACGATCCTTGCATGCGGCGCATTCAGTTACTGGTGCAGGAAAGAACACGAGAGACAGTCCGTGTGGATTGCTCTGGCGCTGGCACTTGGAATCTTAAACGGCTGCGGAATGCTGAGTGAAGATATGCCGGGACTTACGTTATTGTATCTGTTATTGGCAGTAGCTGCCGGCGCAGGAGTACAGGCGGTTCTACCGTACGAAATGGAACTGCTGCGGGAAGTCAAAGGGGTGCTGCCTGAGACCGTTGAGGCAGTTCCTGTGGGAGCTGCTTCCACAAAACGCCGACTGAAAGTACAAGATCTGGAGACCGAGGAATTCCCAGAGGAAGAGCCAGCGGATTTCCAGGAAGAACCTGTAGAAACGGAAAAAATACAGCTGATCGAAAATCCACTGCCCCTGCCGAAAAAGCATGTGCCTAAGGTGCTGGATTATAAGCTGAACGGTGATGATGACAGTGATTTTGATTATCCGGTAGCGGATGACGATGATTTTGATCATTAAACATAAACAATAAAAAAGCGGATATACTAAAAGACGATACGAAAGGCAAAAGCCCGGGTATCGTCTTTTTGTTTTTATAATCATCGGAACAGGGAGGAAACAGGCCATGCAGAATCAGAAAGATAACGATCAAAACAAGAATGAAGCGCCGAAGACCGAGGCGGAAGAACACAGAGACGAAAGAATTGAAAAAACGGGACAACTGACGCTGTCGGATGCGGCATCCGGGGAAAAGATCCATCTGCTGACCATTATCGGTGAAATCGAAGGGCATGATAATCTCTCCGGTAATTCGAAGACCACGAAATATGAGCATATCCTGCCACAACTGGCAGCCATCGAAGACAGTGAAGAAATAGGCGGTGTGCTGGTACTTTTAAATACCATGGGCGGAGATGTGGAGGCGGGACTGGCTATTGCAGAGATGCTGGCATCTTTAAGCAAACCCACCGTATCCCTGGTGCTGGGTGGCAGTCATTCCATCGGGGTGCCTATTGCGGTGAGTTGTGACTATTCCTTCATCGTACCCACTGGAACCATGGTGATACATCCGGTAAGAATGAATGGCATGGTGATCGGTGTGCCCCAGACCTTTGAATATTTTAAACTGATCCAGGACCGGATCACGGGCTTTGTATGCAAACACTGTAAAATCAGCCGGACAAAACTGGAAGAACTCATGATGGAGACCGGATTCTTAACGAAGGATGTGGGAAGCATTCTGGTGGGAGAAGAAGCGGTGAACCACGGTATTATTGACGAAGTAGGAGGTATCGACCGGGCCATCTGCAGGCTTCGGAAGATGATCGAAGGGAACAGAAAAAGGGATGACAAGGCCATGGAAAAATGATATACTTCTAATTATGACTATAATGAAGTTAGGGGTATGATGACATGGCATCTTCATCAGGCAAAAGAACATCATCTTCCAATAGGACGAGAAAAAGTACCACAAACAGCCGCAGCAGGCAGGCGCAGAGAACAGCACAGGACAGTGAACTGTTCCATGAGATCGGTCTGATCGTTTTGTTTGTGGTAATGGTGATATTATTTTGTTGTAATTTCGGTATTATCGGCCCGGTCGGCAATGCAATCAGCGGGGTTTTATTCGGTATCTTTGGATTTACTGCATATATAGCACCTATTGTGATATTTCTGGCTGTGGCTTTCTGGTTCGCCAATGAGGGGAATCCTACCGCTGTACGCAAAATGATTGCAGGTGTTGTATTGTTTCTGATGCTCGGTGTGATCTGTGATCTGATCGCCAGGACTGCCGGCTCTATGGAACAGTATGATATCAAACTGTTATATACAAACTGCAGTACCGGTAAAAAGGGCGGAGGTATTCTGGCAGGAAGTATCTGCTATCTGTTGCTGCATTATCTGGAGACGGTAGGAACGGTTCTGGTGGTCTTATTGTGTTCTGTGATCAGTCTGATCCTGGTAACGGAGCGTTCTTTCTTAAACAGCATGCGAAACGGCGGTGACCGGATCCGGGAACTGTCCAGAGAGGATGCAGTGCGCAGACGGGAAAATGCACAGATCCGCAGACAGGAACAGGAGGAACGTAATTCCCAGAGAGAGGAAGCCCGTCGTATCCGGGAAGAGGAACGACGGATCCGTGAGGAAGAGCGCAGACTCCGTGCGGAAGAGAAAGAGAATGAGCAGATCTTAAACGCCATTCCCCGCAGAGAGAAAAAAGTCAGCGGTGTTATGATGGACACTTCCCTGAAAAAGCAGGAGGCACAGCCTGTGGGAAGACGGGAAGATATTCATGAGATCGTTTATGAAGAGGATGCACAGGAGATTCCTATTGTGGAAGAGACCAGAGTGACTTCCAGCGATTTTGATAAGATCAAGGTAACGGGAATGCATCAGGTGACCATGCAGGAGGCCGCAGCAGAAGAACCTTACGAGGAGATCCCCGTGGAGGAAGTGACCAGTGCTGCTACCTTCAAAAAACCTTTTGAACGCAGAGAATCCTGGCAGGAGGAGGCAGCACTCCTGACACCTCAGGCGGAATCTATCCGGATTCACAAGGAAGATATCCCAGAGCCTGTAGAGGAACCGGTTACGGAATGGCAGTCATCCTCCGATATGCGGCAGCTGCAGCCGGAGACTGAGCCTGTCGTGCGGGAACCTGCAGAGACAGCAACGGCGGAAAGCCGCATACGACCGAAAATCACGGCACCGGAGCCGCCAAAGGGTAATTCTCTGGCAGAGGATCAGATACATAAGGATATTGCGAAAGCGGCCAAACAGCCTCCGGCAGAATACCGGATTCCGCCTCTGAGCCTGTTACAGAAGGGAAAAGCAGCTACCGGAGATTCCTCCAGAGAATTGAAAGAGACCGCCATGCGCTTGCAGCAGACGTTAAATACTTTCGGTGTAAAGGTAACGATTACCGATATCAGCCAGGGTCCCAGTGTTACCCGCTATGAACTACAGCCGGAACAGGGCGTAAAGGTATCCAAGATCGTAGGCCTGGCAGATGATATCAAGCTGAATCTGGCGGCAACGGATATTCGTATCGAGGCACCGATCCCCGGAAAGGCAGCTATCGGTATCGAAGTCCCGAACAAAGAGAACATGACAGTAGCACTCCGGGATCTGTTAGAGAGCAAAGAGTTTCAGGAGTTTAATTCCAATATTGCATTTGCCGTAGGTAAGGATATCGCGGGCAAGACTGTGGTGGCGGATATTGCCAAGATGCCTCATATGCTGATCGCCGGAGCTACCGGTTCCGGTAAGTCCGTATGCATTAATACGCTGATCATGAGTATTTTGTACAAGGCGCATCCGGATGATGTGAAGCTGATCATGGTGGATCCGAAGGTCGTGGAACTGAGTGTCTATAACGGCATTCCTCATCTGCTGATCCCGGTAGTGACAGATCCCAAGAAAGCATCTGCTGCATTGCACTGGGGCGTCAGTGAGATGGAAGACCGTTATCGGAAGTTTGCCGATTATAATGTCCGTGATCTGAAGGGGTATAACAAGAAAATAGAGACTATGCCTGTTCCGGAAGGAGAGGAAGCACCGAAGAAGATGCCGCAGATCGTCATTATCGTGGACGAGCTGGCGGATCTGATGATGGTATGCCCCGGCGAAGTGGAGGAATCTATCTGTCGTCTGGCACAGTTGGCCAGAGCCGCGGGTATCCATCTGATCATCGCTACCCAGCGACCCAGTGTGGATGTCATCACCGGACTGATCAAAGCCAATATGCCCAGCCGTGTGGCATTCTCCGTATCCAGCGGTGTGGATTCACGAACGATTCTGGATATGAACGGTGCGGAGAAATTGCTTGGTAAAGGCGATATGTTATTCTACCCGCAGGGTTATTCCAAACCGGCCAGAGTACAGGGCGCTTTTGTGTCCGACAAGGAAGTATCCGATGTGGTGGATTATCTCAAGAACCAGGCACTGGGCAATACCTATAGCAACTATGCAGAAGATATTGAAGAGAAGATCAAAAATATCGGCTCGTCAGGTAGTTCCTCCGGAAGCGGCTCTGGTGGCGGTAACGACAGAGACGAATATTTTGAGGAGGCCGCAAGGTTTATTATTGATAAAGATAAGGCCAGCATCGGCATGCTGCAGCGTGTGTTGAAAATCGGTTTCAACCGTGCTGCCAGAATCATGGATCAGCTTTGCGAATACGGCGTGGTAGGTGAAGAAGAAGGCACTAAACCCAGAAAAGTACTTATGAGCATGGAACAGTTCGAACAGCTGTTGGAGGAAATCTGACATTCGTTCGAGACTGTCTGAATAAACGGAGGGAAAAAGGACATGAAAACAGATATTGAAATCGCACAGGAAGCGGTAATGGAGCCCATCACCAAAGTGGCTGAAAGTATTGGCATTGAAGCAGATGACCTGGAACTTTACGGAAAATACAAGGCAAAGCTTTCCGAAGAATTTTTACGTAAGATCCAGGATCGTCCCAATGGAAAACTGATTCTGGTAACAGCTATCAACCCAACTCCTGCAGGAGAGGGTAAGACCACGACCACTGTTGGGCTGGGAGAAGCTTTCGGCAGAATGGGCAAAAAGGCTGTAATTGCGCTCAGAGAGCCGTCCTTAGGCCCCTGCTTTGGTATCAAAGGTGGAGCTGCCGGCGGCGGTTATGCACAGGTAGTGCCTATGGATGAACTGAATCTGCATTTTACCGGTGATTTTCATGCCATCACCTCTGCCAACAACCTGTTGGCTGCGTTGCTGGACAATCATATCCAGCAGGGCAATGATCTGGGCATCGATACCCGGCAGATCGTGTGGAAGCGCTGTGAGGACATGAATGACAGAGTCCTTCGTAATATTGTGGTAGGACTTGGCAACAAGACAGACGGCTTTGTCAGAGAGGATCATTTTGTCATTACCGTAGCCAGTGAGATCATGGCGATCCTGTGTCTGGCAGACGATATGAAGGATCTGAAGGAGCGCCTGTCCAGAATCGTTGTGGCTTACAACTATCAGGGTGAGCCGGTGACCGCCGGTCAGCTGAAAGCAGTCGGTGCCATGGCAGCACTGTTAAAGGATGCCATCAAGCCCAATCTGATCCAGACCTTAGAGCATACTCCCGCATTGGTACACGGAGGTCCGTTTGCCAACATCGCTCACGGATGTAACTCCGTCAGAGCTACTAAGGCAGCCATGAAGATGGCAGACTATTGCATCACGGAAGCCGGCTTCGGTGCGGATCTGGGAGCAGAGAAATTTTTCGATATCAAATGTCGTAAGGCAGGACTTACTCCTGATGCAGTGGTACTGGTAGCAACCATCCGTGCACTGAAATACAACGGTGGCGTTGCAAAGGCGGATCTGGGAGCAGAGAATCTGGAAGCGTTGAAAAAGGGTATTGTGAATCTGGAGAAACATATTGAGAATCTTCAGAAATATGGTGTGCCTGTAGTGGTTACCCTGAACTCTTTTATCACCGACAGTGAGGCGGAGACCGCTTATGTCAGAGAATTCTGTGAGACAAGAGGCTGTGAGTTCGCACTCTCCGAAGTGTGGGAGAAAGGCGGAGAGGGTGGAATCGCTCTGGCTGAGAAAGTATTAAAAGCAATCGACGAAAAAGAGAACCACTTCCATGTTTTATATGAAAATGAACTGTCTCTTCAGGATAAGATCAAAAAGATTGCGCAGGAGATCTACGGAGCGTCTGATGTAGTGTTTGCTCCGGCGGCAGCAAAACAGTTAAAGAGACTGACGGAACTTGGCTTTGGTGATCTGCCGGTATGTATGGCAAAGAACCAGTATTCTCTGTCAGATGATCCTACGTTACTGGGAAGACCTTCCGGTTTTGAATTGAATGTAAGAGAGGTCTATGTGTCTGCAGGTGCCGGTTTTGTTGTAGTGCTCACCGGTGCGGTCATGACCATGCCCGGCCTGCCCAAGGCTCCAGCTGCTTACAATATCGATGTGGATGACAGCGGTAGGATCGTAGGCTTGTTCTAGTAAGGAGGAAAGTGTCTCATGGCACAGTTAATAGATGGAAAAGTTATTTCCGCACAGATTAAAGATGAAGTCAAAGAAAAAGTCGCAGGGTTAAAAGAGCAGGGCTGCGAAGTAACGCTGGCGGTGATCCAGGTAGGTGCGGATCCCGCATCTTCCGTATATGTCCGCAACAAGAAAAAGGCCTGCGAATATGTAGGTATCCGGTCTCTGGCATATGAACTTCCAGAGGAGACAACAGAGGAAAAATTACTGGAGCTGATCCGGGAATTAAATGACAGAACCGATGTCAACGGCATTCTGGTGCAGCTGCCGTTACCGAAACATATTGACGAAGAAAAGGTACTGGATTCCATTTCTCCTTTAAAGGATGTAGACGGATTTCATCCCCAGAATGTCGGTGCACTCTGCATCGGCAAGCCGGGCTTTGTGTCCTGTACTCCTGCAGGAGTCATACAGCTGCTGAAGCGTTCCGGTATTGAGATCGCCGGAAAAGAGTGTGTGGTGGTAGGCAGAAGTAATATCGTCGGCAAACCCATGGCATTGTTGCTGCTTCGGGAGAACGGTACGGTGACGGTGGCTCACAGCCGTACCAAAGATCTGAAAGAAGTAACCAAAAGAGCGGATATTCTGGTGGTGGCTGTCGGCAAGCCGAAAATGATCACGGCAGAATATGTAAAAGAGGGTGCGGTTGTCATTGACGTGGGAATTCACCGCAACGAAGAAAACAAGTTGTGCGGTGATGTGGACTTTGACAGTGTGGAGCCTGTATGCAGCGCCATTACTCCGGTTCCCGGCGGCGTAGGTCCTATGACCATAGCTATGCTGATGAATAACTGCCTGGAATCGGTATCCTTGCAGGCAGTAAGAGGATAATTATATGAAGTGTCCGAATTGCGGGGCGGAAATGAAAGAAGGTACGCTTTACTGCGAGCACTGCGGGGAGGATATCCATATTGTTCCCGATTTTGAACCGGAAATTGAATACAATATGGAGCAGACTCTGCATGATATTGCCAGGGAAATGACACCGGAAGAAGATGCCACGGACGATCAGGATGCACAGCAGAGCATGACGGAATTGCAGGACTGGGATGAAGAACCGCTGGAAAATACAGCAAAACATCCATTTCGCTGGAAATTCATTGTGCTGATCCTGGTGCTTGCGGTAGTAGCGGTGGTATGTACCGGTTTCGGAATCTCTTATTCCCACTATCATTCCGCTGAATATCAGATAAAGAGTGCGAGAGAGTATGTAGCTTCCGGGGAATACGATCAGGCGATCACCTGTTATGAACGTGCGCTGGAAATCGATCCGGGGAACATCACCTTAAAATTTGAACTGGCGGATATTTATTTTCAGAAGAACAACAAAATGGAATATGAATATCTGCTTCGGGAGATTGTTGCGGATGCCGCAGCTACTTCCGAACAACTGGAAAGTGCTTATGGAAAGCTGATCGCCATCTATGCGGCCAGGGAAGATTATAAGACCATTAATGATCTGTTGTTGAACTGTGGTAATGTAAATATTATGAGTAAATACCAGAGCTATATGGCAATGGAACCGGAATTCAGTCTGCAGGAGGGATATTATACCAGCATCCAGCCTTTGAAACTGACAACTTTCGGAAGTGGTAAGATCTACTATACTACCGACGAAACCGAACCGGGAGAACACAGTCTGCTGTATACGGCACCCATCCTTTTAGAGAGCGGTGATTACTGTATCAAAGCCGTCTACATCAATGAGAATGGGATCAGTAGTCCAGTGGTTACCAAAAATTACCATATTGAGATCGAGGAACTGAGTGCTCCTGAGGTAACGGCGGTCAGTGGGGATTATGAATTCCCAATCAATATCGAGGTGACCGACGGATATGATGTTTATTACACAACGGATGGTTCCGATCCTACGCAGAATTCCACGGTGTATAATGGACCGATCCCCATGCCTCTTGGCAAATCAGTCTTCCGGTTTATCCGCATTGCGGAAGGAAGAAAGAGCGAGATCGTGGAGAAAAGCTACAATCTGGTCATGAACACGGAGTTTATGCCGGAGGATGCCGTGACAAAAGTAGTGAATTATGCCATAGAAAGTGGTAAAATAACGGAAGCATCCGGAAGCTTTGATGAATCCGCTGCGGCATATCTCTATCAGTATCAGTATGTGACGAACATCAACAAGATAGATGATTTCTATGTTGTTGCCGAGATCTACCGGGGAGAAGATGGGACAGTCACAAAGACGGGGAATCTGTTCGCCGTAAATGCCTATACCCGGGAACTGTACAAATTGCAGACCGACGAAAGCGGCCGCCATTATACGCTTGGTGATCGTTTAGATATATAATCCTAACAGAAGGGACGGAAAAAGAGAAATGTATAAGATCGTAAAAAAACAGGAGCTGACAACCAACATCTATCTTATGGAGGTAGAAGCAGACAGAGTGGCAAAGACCTGTGAACCCGGTCAGTTTGTCATCGTAAGAATGGATAGCGAGAGTGAGCGTATCCCTCTGACTATCTGTGATTACAACAGAGAAAAAGGAACAGTAACCATTGTGTTCCAGACCGTTGGTGCCGGTACAAAACTGATGGCACAGCTTTCCGAGGGAGAATACTTCCATGATTTCGTAGGTCCTCTGGGATGTCCTTCCGAACTGGTAGAACAGCCTCTGGATGAGGTAAAGGCAAAGAAGATCCTCTTCGTGGCTGGTGGTGTCGGTGCGGCACCGGTATATCCCCAGGTAAAATGGCTGCATGAGCATGGCGTTGCTGCAGATGTTATCGTGGGAAGCAAGACCAAAGATCTTCTGATCCTGGAGAAGGAGATGGAAGCTGTCGCAGGAAATCTGTATGTAACCACCGATGACGGCTCCTATGGAAGAAGCGGTATGGTAACCCAGACCATCAAGGATCTGGTGGCAGAAGGTAAAAAGTACGATCTGTGTATTGCCATCGGTCCTATGATCATGATGAAATTCGTGTGTCTCTTAACCAAAGAACTGGAGATTCCCACAGTTGTCAGTCTGAATCCTATTATGGTAGACGGTACGGGAATGTGCGGTGCATGCCGTGTAACTGTCGGCGGCAAGGTAAAGTTCGCCTGTGTAGACGGACCGGAGTTCGATGGACATGAAGTAAACTTTGATGAGGCAATGAGACGTCAGCAGATCTACAAGACTGCAGAAGGACGTGCAATGCTGGCCCTGGAAGAGGGAGATACCCATCACGGTGGCTGCGGCAACTGCCAGTAGTCATACAAAAGTTTGAACACGATAAATCAGAAAGGCATGGTTAAAATAAAATGGATGTATTAAAGAGAATTCCTGTCAGAGAGCAGGATGCGAAGGAACGTGCTACCAATTTCAAAGAGGTTTGTCTCGGATATAACAAAGAAGAAGCAATGGAAGAGGCTTCCCGCTGCATTAACTGTAAAAATGCACAGTGTGTAAAGGGCTGCCCCGTAGCAATCCAGATTCCACAGTTCATTGAACAGGTGAAGAACGGCAACATTGAAGAGGCTTATCGTATTATCAGTGAATCCAGCGCCCTTCCCGCTGTCTGCGGCCGTGTATGCCCTCAGGAAAGCCAGTGTGAAGGAAAATGTATCCGTGGCTTCAAGGGAGATCCGATCTCCATCGGTAAGCTGGAGCGTTTTGTGGCTGACTGGGCAAGAGAGAATGGCATCAAGCCCACTCCCGCAGCACAGAAGAACGGTAAGAAGGTAGCTGTGATCGGTTCCGGCCCTGCTGGTCTTACCTGTGCCGGAGATCTGGCAAAGCTGGGATATGATGTGACCATTTTCGAAGCACTGCATGAGGCAGGCGGTGTACTGGTATACGGTATTCCCGAGTTCCGTCTTCCCAAGACCGGTGTTGTGGCAAAAGAAATCGAGAATGTAAAATCTCTCGGTGTTCATATTGAGACTAATGTGGTGGTAGGTAAATCCGTGACCATCGACCAGCTGATGGATGAGGAAGGTTTTCAGGCTGTATTCATCGGTTCCGGTGCCGGACTGCCGAAGTTCATGGGTATCCCCGGTGAGAATGCCAACGGTGTCTTCTCTGCCAACGAGTACCTGACCAGAAGCAACCTGATGAAGGCTTTTGATCCCGACTCCAGAACTCCTATCATGCATGGTAAGAAGGTAGCCGTTGTCGGCGGCGGTAACGTGGCGATGGATGCAGCAAGAACCGCACTTCGTCTGGGTGCGGAGGTACACATTGTATACCGTAGAAGCGAAGAGGAGCTGCCTGCCAGAGTGGAAGAAGTACATCATGCAAAAGAGGAAGGCATCATCTTTGATCTGCTGACCAATCCTACTGAGATTCTTTCCGATGATAAGGGATGGGTGACCGGTATGAAGTGCATCCGCATGGAACTGGGTGAGCCCGATGAGAGCGGCAGACGCCGTCCGGTAGAGGTTCCGGGATCTGAATTCGTGATGGAACTGGATACCGTGATCATGTCTCTGGGTACTTCCCCGAATCCTCTGATCTCTTCTACAACCAAGGGACTGGATACCAACAAGTGGAAGTGCATCATTGCGGACGAGAACAATGGTAAGACCACAAAGGAAGGTGTCTATGCCGGCGGAGATGCGGTAACCGGAGCAGCGACCGTTATTCTGGCCATGGGCGCAGGAAAAGCTGCTGCCAAAGGCATTGACGAATATCTGAGTACAAAATAAACACCCCGGATCCTGTCCACAGACAGGATGGAATGGAGGATTACATGGTAAGACATATTGTTCTGTGGAGTCTGGAAGGCAATCTGACAAAACAGGAAAAGAAAGAGACCGCCGGGAAGATCAAGGAGTTACTGGAGCCCATCAAAGAAAAGGTTCCCGGTGCCGTAAAGGTGGAAGTGATCATCAATGAACTGGACAGCAGCAACCGGGATGTGGCTCTGATCTCTGAGTTTACAGATACTGAGGCGCTGGCTGCCTATCAGGTGCATCCGGATCATCTGGCAGCAAAGGAATATATTGGATCCGTGGCAGGCAACAGAGCCTGCCTGGATTACGAGTATTAAGGATGG
>OHAY01002764.1_pt1 | contig 13244 bp, 9 predicted proteins | sample 1577191 | NCBI WGS metagenome assembly OHAY01 (sample SAMEA3541504, study PRJEB24748) | human gut metagenome | biome: human gut; feature: human-associated habitat; material: faeces | place: China | collected 2012 | reverse complement strand
TTTTCGCCAATGGGCATTGGGAGATGAGAGCGTGCAACAGTTCTTTGCACGCCGGTGTGATCAGATCTTACGTGACTCTTGCGCTTGCCATTTCTAATGCTGCGCTGACAAAAAAGTTTTGTTCTCCGCACATTTCGGAAAGTGATAATCTCCGTTACAGTGCAAGGGTCTGGCTGATCTCGTTAGGTTTAAATGGCGACGAATTCAAAAATTGCCGCAAGCATCTGATTTCCCATCTGGACGGCTGCATTTCGTGGCGGCATCCCGAAGATGCGATTGCTCAGCGTGAAAGATTAAAGCAGGAGCGTATCGCCGCCCGTGAGCAGCGTGTCGAGCCTGTAAGCGAGGTTCAGGAACAATGCGAAAACGTACCCGGTGAGCCGGATGAAGCCGTTACGAACGATTTTGAAGAGGAATACGAGGAAGAAGAAAGCATGGGATTTTTAATGTTGATGTAAAGGAGTATTTTTATGGGTAAGAAAATTTTATATGCTGCATACGGAAGCAACATCAATCTGGAGCAGATGGCGTACCGTTGTCCGAATTCCACAGTTGCAGGAACAGCGATGCTGAAAGGCTATGAGCTGCAATTCCGGTATCATGCTACGATTGAGCCGAATGCAGATGCGGAAGTTCCAATTTTGCTTTGGAAATTAGAGGCACAGGATGAACGCTTTTTGGACAGATACGAGGGCTTTCCAAAATATTATCGCAAGGAAGGCATTACTCTTGAACTGAACGGAGAAGCTGTTGAAGCCATGGTTTACATCATGAACGGCGACAGGCCGCTAAAATCACCTACAGCACAGTATTACGATACAATCGAGCAAGGCTACAGAGAAAATGGTCTGGATACAAGCTATCTGGAAACGGCTTTGGCGGAGGCGATTCAGTCGGAGAAATTGGAAATGGATGAAGAAATGCAGATGGGATGGGAGATGTGAGTATGCTGTATCATGGATTTTATGTGAAGATAACGCCTTTGAGAAAGATTCAGAGGGAGAAAAAAGACGGGAGTATTGTTTGTTATGACGGCTTTCAGATTGAGATTTTTTCTGATAGAGCAGAGGAAATCCCGGTGGATGTGTTTACGGCGGTGGTTGGGTTTGAGATTTTGAGCAATTCTGTGCAGGATGCGGCGCAATTTGCAAAGGATGTGATTGACAGCGAGGAAAAGGCGTATTTGCGGCTGCTGGAGGAATATGGCGAGAATGATTGAGTAAATTATGTGAAGGAAGGTTGATGTGGAATTTTTTTGTTATGCTGACGTTATAGAAGTGCTTGGGTTATAGAGATATTGAGGACAGTCAAAAATATTTTATTTTATTTAATGCTTAATTATGCTTGTGAAAACTATTTGTCGAATGCTGTCGAACAAATTGACAATATAATAGAGGCGTTGTATAATTATGATAGTAAGTGTCGGCAACAGTGGATAATTGTATATTATATTTTGTGCGGTTGCTATGTGTAATAAAGAAACAAGGGGGGCATTATGAGTATTTGTGATTTTGAAGAATCTGCATCATATAAAATTAGTAAACATTTATATAATGCACAAAAGGAATTTATCGTTTTGGGCCTTTGCGGTAAAGTGGGGTCTGGCGTATCTGAAGTTGCGGAAATTCTAGAACAGCCCTTTGAAAAATTGCATCTTCCACAACCTGGATTCCAAGATCATGATTCATATGATGCACATGAATATCGTATTCTCTATGCATATGCCAAAAGAAATTGGAAGGAAATTTATAAAATTCGGACTAGTTCTCTTATTACAAGGCACATACTTACAGAAAGCGAAGATAAAATGTGTAGATTTCTTGCATGGATTACAGCAAATAATGAATATCAAGAAGATGACGGAAAGAACAAATATTTAGAACATGTGAAATCTTTTTTCAATTGTGAAATGTCGTTTAGCATAGAGGAGTATCGTAGTAAAGTATACATAGAAAACAAAAACGACATCGCGCCCCGGGAAGTTATATCAGAAGAAATTTCTACTCAGCCCGCCGATGCTATTGAGCATTCAAGCGTTGAAAATACAAGTGAAAGTGAAAAATATCCTTTTAATTTAGAGATAGGAACTGATTTTGATGGAGAAATTCGATTTCGTTATAATTCAGCTGAAAAAAGATGCTATATTTCAAATAAAAATCTATCTAATTTTCTTGATTTTTATGCGAAACGAAGACGAGAAAAGTCAGGCTTTAAAAATAAACTTTGGTATTTAATCTTAAAACAGTATTTATATGACTTTCTGCCAAAAGAATCTTCTAAGTTTTGGGAGCAAATAGGAGAAAGTGTACGTATAAGAGCTTTACAGTATCTGGGGAATAATTTGCGAATTGTAAAGAAACCATTTCTTTCAGATGATGACTTTAAGGATGATGACTTTAAGGATGATGGCTATACGTGCTTGGCTGAGGACATTAATTTAGCGATTAAGGTACTCCGTGCTTACAAATTAACAATTTGTTCTCCTGATGAAACACAATTATGCACTCCAAATACAAAGATTAATAATGATGCAAATTCATATACTATAGTTGTCATTGATTCAATAAAAAATCCGTATGAGTCTATGTACTTAAGACAGCGATATACAAATTACTATTTAATTGGTATCTATACAGAAGAAGAACATCGAAGAGCACGATTAAGAAAAAAAGAACATCTAACGGATGAAGTAATTGATGTTATAGATATCATTGAAAACAATTCTGATTTAAAGAAAGAACTCTTAAAATATAAAGAAAGTCAAAGTAATACGGAAAGTCAGACTAAAAAAGAAAATGCTTTTATTAAAAAAATATATGATCAGATAAAAAAATGTGAGTTGTTGAAAAGTCTTCCTTATATTTCCCCTTTTATTTTTCAAAATGTTCCTGGGTGTTTGGAGACTGCCGATATCCTGATTAATAATAAAACAGATAATCAATCTTATATTTATCTGAAAAAAATTCTGTTGCGTTATATTTGTTTGATTATGAATCCGGCTATCGTTTTGCCAACAAAAATAGAACGATGCATGCAAATTGCATATACTGCTAAATTGAATTCAGGATGCATTTCCAGACAAGTTGGGGCAGCATTAACAGATCACGATTATCATTTATTATCGATTGGATGGAATCAACAGCCTGAAGGACAATTGCCATGTGCTTATAGAGATTTATGTGAGTTATACCATCATTGGAGTCCCGATGATTATAGTGATTACGAAAATAATGATGATTTCCATCTTCAAGAAAAGATAAAAAAACAGGTGGAGGAGTTATTGGATACTTCATCATCACCGCTAGAAAAATTGGGGAAATTACCATCCTATTGTTTTAAGGATTATTATAATTCTATTCTCTATGAAAAAAACCAAGTCCACACCCGTTCACTGCATGCAGAAGAAACTGCATTTTTAAGCGTTGGAGCGAACAATATGCATATTGAAAATGGTATTTTGTTTACAACATCTAGTCCGTGTGAATTATGTTCAAAAAAAGCAATGTATTTAGGTGTTTCAAAAATATATTATGTACAGCCATATGCTGGGATATCACGGGAACATGTTATGAGTATCGGTAAGTATGAAAGACGTCCACAGTTAATTTTGTTTACAGGAGCAATTGGAACAGCATATACGAAATTATACACGCCGCTTTTGCCTAAGAAAGATGAAAATGAAATGTGGCTTACATCCAAAATGGACATTCATTTAATGGATAATATCACGTCCAAAAATTTAAATGAGAATCAAAAATTGGATAAGAGTGGGGGAGATGATTCACGTGTCAGTTCATGAATCAGAAAAGCCAATGGAAATTTCTTTGTCAAAAGATTATGGTCAGGTACATTTAACAAGTAAAGAAATTATAAAATGTCGGGAGGAATTAAGTGGGCTTATTATTGCACCTTTTGATAAATCAAAAGCAAAGGGTGTGGGATACAATTTATCATTATCTGAAATGATTTATTCTATTTCAAAGAAACGTCTCGTTCCAATTTGTCGTGAAGTGCAAGAAACATTTTTTTATTTACATCCACATGAAACAGTTTTGGCACTATCTTATGAATCTATTGAAACAGATTCATGCACAGCAGGCTCATTTCATTCTCGTGTTCGTATTACAGCACAAGGAGTAGGCTGTATATCTACAACATTAGATCCAAAATGGCATGGAATGCTTCTTTTTTCATTCAACAATCCTACAAAAAAGAAAATCAAAGTTGTTTTATCAGCTCGAGATGATGAGGGAATTATAAAACCAAGTCCCATGATAACATTAGTTGCCTGGAAAGTTCCAGAAGATAAAGAAGAAAGTAATTCTCTTTTACTGCGTTTAGATAATCCACCTATGCGCAGCGATATTTGGTCTGAACTCACTTCAAAATCTGTGAGGTTTTTTCGCAATCGTCAGCATGTTGAATTTTGCAGATTAGTTGAAGATTTAACAGCATTTCGTTTTATTCCATCAGAAAAAATTCAATGGACCACTCAGTTATCTCAATTGCTAGTGGAACTTCGAGTTGCAATTGAGGGAAATCAATGCGAAAAAGACGCACGGGCGGTTTTGATTCGTATTAGATCATTCCGCAAGGAAACTCTTCCAATTATATACAATGCAAACATTGTGCCTAGAGTATTACAAAATGATTTGGACAAGCTATCTAAAAGTTTAAGAATTCATGAAAGTAAAGCTTTCATGAATGAAGTGTGCAATGAGAAATATATTGAAATAATTGAATTGACAGAGCGTGAGATACAATACCAGTTGTTATGTGATCAAGTGCATCAAATGCATAAGGAAATTCAAAAACAGGTTCCAGAAGCATGGCACAAAAGCAAACTTGCTCATATACGAAAAATACTTTACGATAATGTTGTACTTTTTATTGCCACTATCATCTCAATAATATTCTTGATAATTAGTTGGCGATTTGAATCAAGTTTGTATATTAGCATAGTTACGGCAATACTTCCATTTGTTTTGTCCGTTTTATTTGAAATCACGAGCAAAAATATAAAAAAGTAATTCTCTGATATCGTCTCAGGAACAATCAATATGAATCAAAAGTTGTTCAAATGATCGATTTTTAGGATATATTTATGTAGTAAAGCATAAGAAGGAGGAAAAGCGATGGAAACATTTACTGATATCCCAGGTGGAAAATGGTGGAAATTTGATTTTCATTTACATACCCCAGGCTCGTATGATTATGGACATGGAGATGAATCACAAGCCAATATTTCTCCAAAAGAATTTCTTATTTGTTGTATGGAAAAAGAACTTGATTGTATTGTGATAACCGATCACAATACTGTAAGATGGATTCCTCAATTAAGGGACGCTTTAGAAGAACTAAGAAGGAATTATAGCAAGTTCAGAGAACTTTTAATTTTTCCTGGATTCGAAGTAAACGTGATTGGAAATATACACTTATTATGTGTATTTGATCCCAAAACGCCATATGAAGATTTAGTAAGTATGCTCCCGCTAATCGGTTATGATGCTGACACTGATACAACTACAAAAACCATTCGAGAAATCATAGAAATTGTAACCTCAAAAAATGGAATTGCTATTCCGGCTCATGTTGACAAGCCGAGTGGTCTTTTTTCCAGTTCTCCTTCTGATGTTCGAGCCGCTTTGTCTGCAAATGGCTTATTGGCATTTGAGGTTGTGGAACAAGCTTTCCATAATGGGCAGTATGCAGATTCCAAGCTACATCTTTCCTATGTGTTAGGAAGTGATTCTCATTGTACCGATACGATTGCCGATAAGTTTACATGGGTAAAAATGGGGGAACCCAATATAGAGGCATTAAGACTTGCATTATTTGATACTGAAGACGGTGTGATCCGTAGTATTGAAGATGTTAGGAATCCTAATTTTATTCAAAGTCGAACATATATTAAATCTTTGAAAGTTTGCAATGGACAGTGTATTGGCAGAAAGGAACCATATGTTGTTACATTCAGCCCATGGTTAAGCAACATAATTGGCGGACGTGGTGCAGGAAAATCAAGCATTCTAAAATTTATTCGATTTATGTTAGACAGGCGCGATGAATTACCGGAAGATTTAAAATCAGATTTTGATTCATTTGCTTGTATTTCTACATCGAGACAGGAGAAAGGAATGTTAACGAATGATACAACTATTGAAATGGTCATGGTTGTAGATGGCGTTGAACATACCTTGAAATATGAAAATGGGAATATTCTCGAGTATGATTTAGAAAATAATTTCTTTGTTCCTGCCACTTCGATTACCAAGCGATTTCCTGTAAGAATATTTGACCAAAAACAGCTTTTTGAAATGACCAAAAATCCATATTTGCTTTTTCATTTTCTTGATGGAGAATGGGATTATGCAAATTGGAAAGTCAAATTTGAAACCGAAACAAATTCGTATAAAAAAGCTGCGCAAGAGCTGCGTGAATTAGAGGAAAAGAAAAAGAAAGCCAAGGAACTGAACGCATCTATCAAAGATGTTGTTTCCAAAATTTCAGTTTTTGAAACGTCGAAGACTCAGAAAATTTTGGACGAAAATCAAAGATTTGACTCCTACAGAAAAGAAATAAAAAGAATATATGATTCCTACTATCCTATTATTGCTATTGAAAAAATGGTGAATGCAGTAAGACTACCTGCAGAAATAGATTTGGTTGATGGATTGGATGAGGAAAGTGCACAGACTTTAAATCGTTGGACATCCAGTTTGCGTAAACTATATGATGTACTATCACAAGCAGTTCGGGATTTCTCTGAATATTGTATTTCATATGAAATGCTTGAGAAAAACTTGAAACTTACGAAATTGATTGCAGAAAACAATGTTCAAATGAAACAGATTTTGCAAGAATTGCGTGAAGCCGGTGTGGAAGGTGTAGACAAATATGCGGATTTAATAAAAGAAAAGAAATTATTGGAATTACAAGCTGCAAATTACGAGAAAATTGAGGATGAAATTGTCGAAAAAAAGAAGGAACTGCAAGATTGCTTGGAAAAAATATACAATCTAGTAATAGAACGATATCACCATAGAGAGCAGGTAATTTCTACGTGGAATAAAATGGGGAATTTGAGACTGAAATTGCTTCCTTTTGGAGAGCTTACTCAAAATGAAAAAACATTTCGTGAGATCATTCGAAAAGATAGTGGATTTGATAATTATATTCTTTATTCTAATGCTGATTCAGATGAACCAGAAGACGGTATTATTTATAGAATTGCGCAGAATGATGGTGATATCACAAAAGCAATTTCTAACCTAAAAGCTGAGAAAAAGAATCTTCTTGGTATTTCATCAGAGTCAAAAGGAAGATTTTTTTCATCGTTGAGAAATTTATATGAGAAGCATATTGAGAGTGTTGATGAATTGACCACATGGATTCCCGATGATAAAATCTGTCTTGAAATTAAAGTTGGAAAGCATTATAAGCCTGTGGATGTTGGTTCTCCAGGACAGAGAACATCAGCTATACTGTCACTTATTTTTGAAATAAGCAAAACGCCCATTATTATCGATCAACCAGAAGATGATTTAGATACTCGAAATATTACCGAAATTGTAGTAAATAGTATAAATAATAAAAAGAAAAGCCAGCAGATTATTATTGTCACACATAATCCAAATATTGTTGTGAATACAAATTCCGAACAAGTTATCCAATTGGACTATGTAAATGGACAGATTGTCACTGTTTGTAGTGGTGCGTTGCAAGATCATGCAGTTAGAGATGGAATATGTAATGTTATGGAGGGAGGAAAGGAAGCGCTTGAAAAAAGATATTATCGTATATTTAAAGCATTAGAAAATTAGCATTTTTTTGTTTCTATCTCTTAGATGTATTATTCATCTATTTTATAGTCACAAGACATATCAGAGCCGCCAGTGTTTCACGCACCGGCGGCTTTTTCATATTGACAGAACGATGTCGATTCGGTTATAATAAAGGTATCGGAATTCTTACCAACAGGAGGAACAGCATGAAAGCAATTATTTTTGATATGGACGGCGTAATTTTTGACACGGAGCGTGTCGGCGATCAGGCTTGGCGGCAGGCGGCTGAAGAAATGGGCTTTGCACAGATAGACGATGCCATTTCTCGGTGCCGCGGGCTGAACCGTGCCGATACCAAGGCGTTTTTCGAGAGGGAATACCCAGATTTGGATTACCTTGCGTTTCACAAGCGGAATCACGAGATCATGAACCAGCTGCTCGCAGACGGCATGCCGGTGAAAACCGGTGCGGTGGAACTGCTCCACTGGCTGCGGCAGGAGGAGTGGCGTGTGGCTCTGGCAACCTCTACCGGTCGGGAGAGCACCATGCACCACTTGGAAGCGGCACACATGACCGACCTGTTTGATGCGATCATTACCGGCGAACAGGTGGAGCACGGCAAGCCTGATCCGGAAATTTACGAAATGGCATGTGATGCCATTGGGGCTACGGCGGGGCTGTCCTTTGCGGTAGAGGATTCGCCCAACGGGATTCGCAGTGCCGCGGCGGCAAATCTGCGTGTCATCATGGTGCCGGACTTGGTGAAGCCGAATCTGGAACTGCGGGAACTGGTAGTAACAGTACAGGAAAACCTGCTGGGCGTGCAGAAGTTCTTGGAGAAGTTCGGAGATGTGTAATCGACTAAATTCGACAAATAACGGTAAGTTTCGACACGCTTGTATAAAAAATATCTTTTTTTTCTTGAGCAATATGCTAATAGACAAATTATGCAATAAATGATATAATATATATAGTTCTTTTATGTACATAATTCAGAACAATATTTGCTAAAGGAGTAAACCATGAAAAACAAAAAGAAATGGGCAAAGTTCACAGCATTAGTTCTATCGGCAACATGCTTTTCTGTTAATGCTATGCAATGTGTCAATAATATCTATGCTTCTGCGGTCGAAGTTGAGGACAGTTCCTTGCATCAATATGCAGAAGATATGTTAGTTGATTATCTCGACAATTCAGAATATTCTAGTCTTGAGGGCGTTTCTCTGAGTTCAGCTTTTGATTACTACAACTTTGAAACAATGAGTGTTTGCGGCACAGTTTATGTAGTTTATCATAACGATGATGTAATTGGAATGCTTTGCATTGGAGATGATGCTGGAGAATATAGTTCTTCGTATTTAGATTACGAGTTTCCTAAAATTCAGAAAGCATTAGACAACAATATTGACATTGCACTTGGTTGCTATAATCAGAGAGTTGTCTGCTATGACGGTGAGGCATTTGTTGATCTTCAGACAAATCAAGATATTGAGGTAAATGCAAATTCTGCTTCTGTAGATATAGATAGTGTATCTCCGTATTATACCGATTTGCAGGATTGTGTTAGTCCTATCGCAACCTATGCCACTCCATACATGATAAGTCTTAAAATTGATTCCGTGCCGAATGAAGTTGTTAATGACAAGGGCATTTGTTGGGCTGCTTCTATTGCAGCGAAATATAACTATGTACATAAATACAAAAAGGGTGATACTGGCTATGTAACCGCAAGAAATGTATATGATATAGTTGGAATAAAGCTTGGTGGAACGCCGGTAGGTTCTGTAGAATATACTCGTGCGGCATTGGATTGCTATGGATTGACCAATACATATAAGGCATATGCTTTGAGCGGCACAGCTGTTTATGGTGAATTGTACCAGAAGAATCCTGTTATTATCTCTATTTCTACTTCTAGCACATCTAAAGTTCAGGCTGCACACAGTGTTGTTATTTCCGGAATTATATTGAATGCCGGTACGACTAGTTCAACAGTGCAGTACCAGCTGTGCGATTCTAATTTTGAAGAAATAAAGACTACTACCTTGAAGAAAGAATCACCGTATGACGAATCTATAGAATATTTTGATGCGGCTTATGGTTGCACGTTTACTAACTGGTATCAATCCTATTCTTATAAATGGGGTTAATATGAATTGAACTGAAGTAAACTTTCAATGTGTCATATATTTTTTACTTTATGCACTATTTTTTATTGACAAATGAGAAGAAATATGGTAAACTAATAATGTAAGGTAAATTTTTTATGTTCTTTGAAAGGATGATTACTATGAAAAAAACGAAAAGGATACTGTCTTCTTTGATGGCATTGACACTTTCTGCCGCAATGATTGGATTATCGCCGGTTTCCGCACAGGAAGATGCTACAGTGGGAAACAGTGCAAGCAGTCTGGCACAGATGCCCGAATCCAAGGACACCACCCAGAACGCACTGGATCTGTTGGAAGAAGCATTGCAGAAGGATCCGAATCCGGATTCTGCCCGTGAGAGATTGTGCGAAGATCTGGGCGTTTCCGCCCTCACTGACCTGACTTACAGCACGCCGTATCACTATTACGATTTCTATACGCAGGAACTGGCTGTTCCGGAATCGGGAGATGCCTACACCTACTGGATCTTGCTGTATCGCAACGGCGTTTATTGCGGCAATCTGTCGGTAACGCCGGCACTGGGGCTGATTCAGAAAGATCTGAAACCCTATGCCTGCGTGGAAACGGCTCTGGAACAGCAGGACGATATGTGGTTCGGCGGTGCGATCGTTGACGGTCTGCCGGCGGAACTGGTGTATACCGGCGGCGTGATCTACAGCCTGAACTTCGGCGAAACCAAGACCGATCTGGTTTGGGGACAGCTGCCGCATTCGGACTACAACAGCGGCGTGATAATTGAAACCACTACCACACCGGCAGTCACCACCACACAGGAACCGAACCTGTCCATTCTGGGTGATGTCAATCTGGACGGCATTGTAGACCTGAAAGACGCAGTCTTGCTGAACAAGGCGGCAAACGGCACAGTGGCACTGAACGATGCACAGCTGCAAAATGCGGACTGCAACGCTGATACGGAAGTGAGTGCACAGGACGCTGTTTCTCTGATGCGGTTCTTGGTACACAACATCAGTACGCTGCCGGATACTTCTGCGGAATAACATCGTCTGATTGCGGAATCATTTGTATTCGTGAACGAACGCATCTCTCTGGTTAGAGAGGTGCGTTTTTGTTTTTGCGGCAATTGCAAATTTGAATAAAATGTAAATTATCCGAAATATCTCTTGACGAAACTAGCACATGTGCTATAATAGTGTTAGCACTTAAAAAGCAAGAGTGCTAATTTCGCATTTTTGCATTTGATTTTGACAAGGAAGGAGATGTGCCGCGAAGCCGAGAGGCTCTCCGGTGCAAACAGAAACAAATGGAACAGAAACAATTTCAGGCAGAATCCAAAAAACTGATGGACATGATGATCCATTCGATCTATACCCATAAGGAGATCTTTCTCCGCGAACTGATCTCCAACGCCAGCGATGCCATTGATAAGCTGTATTTCAAGTCGCTGACGGACGACAGCGTGGGCATGAACAAGTCCGACTTCAAGATCACACTGGCCGTGGACAAGGACGCTCGCACCCTGACCATTACCGATAACGGTATCGGCATGACCAAGGCAGAAATGGAGGAGCATCTGGGCACGATTGCTAACAGCGGCTCGCTCCAGTTCAAGAAAGAGAACAATCTGGCAGAAGATAACCAGATCATCGGGCAGTTCGGTGTCGGCTTCTATTCCGCATTCATGGTTTCCAAGCGTGTTACAGTCAAGTCGCTGGCATTCGGCGAAAAGCAGGCGTATGTATGGCAGTCCGAGGGCGTAGAGGGTTACACCATGGATACCTGCGAGAAGGATACCGTGGGTACGGAGATCACACTGGAACTGCTGGACGATGTGGCAGCAGATGCAGAGGGCAACGGCGGCGAAAATTACAGCGAATTCCTCGACCAGTACCGAATTCAGAGTCTGGTAAAGCGGTACAGCGATTATATCCGCTTCCCGATCTGTATGGACATGACCAAGAGCCGGAAGAAAGAGGATTCCGACGAGTACGAGGAATATGTGGAAAATGTCACACTGAACAGCATGGTGCCGCTGTGGCATAAGAACAAGAACGAGATCAGCGAAGAAGAATACAACAGCTTCTATAAAGATAAGTGCGGCGATTATACGGATCCGCTGTGCCATATGCATGTGCGGAACGAAGGTACCATTACTTATGATGCCCTGCTGTATATCCCGTCCCATACTCCGTTCAACTACTACAGCAAGGACTACGAAAAGGGCTTGCAGCTGTATGCCAACGGTGTGCTGATCATGGATCGCTGCGAAGATCTGCTACCGGATTATTTCAGCTTTGTCAAGGGCCTGGTGGACTCCGAAGATTTGTCCCTGAACATTTCCAGAGAAATGCTCCAGCACGACGCACAGCTTCGCCAGATCGCACGGAGCATTGAGCGTACCATTAAGAATGAACTCCAGCGTATGATGAAGAACGATCGGGAAAAGTATGAGAAGTTCTATCAGGCATTCGGCTTGCAGCTGAAGTACGGCATCTATCAGGACTACGGCATGCACAAAGATCTGCTGCAAGACCTGTTGCTGTTCCCGTCCTCCAAGGACGGCAAGCTGGTATCCCTGAAAGAATACGTAGACCGTATGCCGGAGGGACAGGACAAGATTTACTATGCCGCAGGCGAGAGCATTGCCCGCATTGAATCTCTGCCCCAGACCGAACAGGTCAAGGATAAGGGCTACGAGATCCTGTACTTCACCGAGAATGTGGACGAATTCGCAATCCGCATGATGCAGGGCTATCAGGAGAAACAGTTCCAGTCCGTTCTGGACAGCAACCTCGATCTGGAATCTGAGGAGGAAAAGAAGGAACTGGAAGAAAAGCAGGAATCCAGCAAGGACATGCTGGAAGCTGTCAAGAAGGCTCTGGAGGGCAAGGTCGGCAACGTCAAGCTGTCCGGCCGCCTGAAATCGCATCCGGTCTGCCTGTCCAGCGAGGGCGAACTCTCTATGGAAATGGCAAAGACGCTGAACGCAATGCCGGGCACCGAGGGACAGAAATTGCAGGCACAGACCGTTCTGGAAATCAATCCGGAACACCCGATCTATCAGCGTCTGATGGAACTCCAGACTGGCGACAGTGCAAAGCTGGACGATTACGCAAAGCTGCTGTACGATCAGGCTCTGTTGATTGCCGGCATGCCGGTAGAAGATCCGGTGGCATTCTCCAATCGTATCTGTGACTTGATGTAAAATCGCAGGCTGTCCAAGCCGGAGAAAACACTGAATAAAGGCAATACCGCACAAAGAGCGTCTGGCGACGACTTTGCACGCCATCTGCTTGCAAATTTCCCTTCAGAGCCTGTTTCGTATCTT
>OHAY01002761.1_pt1 | contig 13253 bp, 9 predicted proteins | sample 1577191 | NCBI WGS metagenome assembly OHAY01 (sample SAMEA3541504, study PRJEB24748) | human gut metagenome | biome: human gut; feature: human-associated habitat; material: faeces | place: China | collected 2012 | reverse complement strand
GGAGCAGGCATATACAAGAGGGCTGTCTGCCGGCTGGTATACTGCGGCCTGGGGGATCGGCGCTATCGTCATGGGGCTGACTGTCGCGAAAAAATATCGGGAACTGCGGATCACGACGATTCCGGAAATGTTGGAACGGTATTATGATAAAAAAGGCATGATTGCAGGAATCGTCAGCCAGATTCTGGTGCAGCTGGTAGTGATGAGTTTGCAGTATGTAGCGGGCGGTACAATTTTGGCGGCGCTGATGCCGGATATTTTCACCGTGCAGAGCGGCATGCTCATGAGCGCGGTTGTGTTTATCGGAGTGACGATGATGGGCGGCATGTGGTCGGCGAGCGTGTCCAATCTGTTCAATGTAAGTCTGAAATACATCGGAATTAGTCTGGCGGCTTATATGGCGGTAAAAATGGCGGGCGGCATGGAACAGATACAGGTGAATATGCCCAGCGTGCATGCCCTGGACTGGGTGGACGGCGTCGGATCTGTGAATATTATTACCTGGATCGTTGTGCTGATAACGGTGAACCTTTCCCTGCAGAGCATTATTCAGATTTCCCTGGGAGCAAAAACAGTGCAGGATGCACGCAAAGGATTCATTATCGGCGGTTTGATTATGCTGCCGATCGGTTTTGTCAGCGCGCTGATGGGCGTGATTGCATCAGAAATGTATCCGAATATTTCTGCTGCATTGGCATTGCCTAAAATGATCATGACCTTAAACCCGTGGCTGGCAGGGATTACCCTTGCCGCATTGTGGGCGGCTGATGTGAGCACGGCCTGCAATCTGCTGCTGAGTTCAGCAACGCTGTATTCTCATGATATCCATAAACGGTTTGTACAGCCTGGCATGAGCGAACGAAGCTACATGCTGGTGACGAGAGTGTCCGTCTTGCTTTTAGGGCTGCTGACGCTGGTGCTGGCTATGACGATCAGCGGGATCATTGCTACGTTGATGGCTGGATTGAGCCTCATGGCTGCATTTAGCGTGATCGTTCTTCTGACCTTGTATAAACCGGAATGGTGCAGCAAAGAAAGCGCGTTCTATACGATCATGGCTTCGTTTATCGTATTGGCTGCCTGGATGGCGATTCCGGCGGTGCGGGTATTGCCCCATGTGATTTATATGGAATGGCTCGTGTGCGGCACTGTATTTTTAGGAAGTTCTCTGCTGTGCCGCAATACAATTCCGGTAAAAGAGCTGGAACGGGCTTGAGATACGGAGCCTGAAAAGAGAATAATCGGATTGCTGTATATTTGCTATATATTATATATAGTATATAAAGAAAAACCGCGCCTATTTCTTCGGGAGAAGAGGGCGCGGCTTTTTTTATGGAGCTGATAGAGGGCCGTGTGGGAAGGATTTGCTTTTTAGAAATTTCTTATGAAAAATTAGTACGAAAAAAGAGCGGTCATGCGTGCTATGAGCAAAAGCTGTATGCTATAATAGTATAGAAATCGTAAAAGAGAACCGAGGTAGAGTATGTTTAAAAGACGCAGAGAACGACGAATGGGTATGAGCGTAAAAGGCATGATATTTTGTGGCGAAGAGATACTGCTCCTTCAGAAAAAAGATCGGGAAGGACGGCATCCCTGGGAGTTTCCGGGCGGCGGCGTACAGTTTGGAGAAAATATGGAAATGGCGCTTCGCCGGGAAGTAAAGGAAGAAACGGGGCTGGATATTAAAGTCATTTCTCTGGCCGGCTTGTGGTCTTACCAGAGAAGCTCTCATCAATTTTTGACGGGAGCCATTTTTATCGCACAGGCGGAAAAGAAAGAGGTAGTACTTTCAAACGAACATTTGAATTTTGCATGGGTTCGTCCTGAAGAGATGAAGCGGTATCCGCTGCATCAGTCGTTGTACCGTTCGCTGCAGCATTTAACGGATTATGACGGCGTGAAAGGACAGGAAATCCTGCGGCGGTTTATGGAGAAATGGGCATGACAAGACAAGAGCATATGCCATTTGCAGAAGCGCTGGAAGCGTACCGCGCGCAGCGGATGGTGCCGTTTCATACGCCGGGACATAAAGCAGGGAAGGGAGCGCCTTCTTATATGACGCGCATCATGGGAGAGGCCCTGCCTTTGGATTTAGGTGTGATGTATGCGCTCGATGATCTGTTTGAGCCGGAAACCTATTTGAAAGAAGCCCAGGAACTGGCGGCAGAACTGTACGGAGCAGGACATACGTTTTTTTCCATCAATGGTACGACTGCCTGTATTCAGGCAATGATACTGGCAAATGTAAACGAAGGGGAAACGATTATTTTGCCTCGGGAAGCGCATCGATCGGTGATGGGCGGATTGATTTTAAGCGGAGCGGTTCCCGTATATATGGAATCCGTATACAGCGAGCGGGAGCAGGTATCGTTTGGTCCATCGAAAGAAGCTGTGTACCAGGCGATTGACGAACATCCGGAAGCAAAAGCGCTGTTTTTGATCAATCCTTCATATTACGGCATTGCCGGAGATATAGAACCGATGATCCGGTACGCGCATGAAAAAGGGCTGGTTGTTTTGGTCGATGAGGCGCACGGTGCGCACCTGCGGTTTTCCAAGGACCTGCCGAAGCAGGCGCTGGACTGCGGCGCGGACTGTGTAGCGCAAAGCACGCATAAACTGACCGGATCGCTGACGCAGACTTCCATGCTGCACTGTCATAAAGAGTATCGGCATACGGAGCAGGTGGCAAAGGCAATGGCGTTATTGCAATCTACCAGTCCCAATTATATTTTTCTGGCATCTCTTGATGCCGCGCGCCATCAGCTGTATGAAAAAGGGCAGCAGCTGCTGGAAGAGACGCTGCGGCTGAGCCGGCAGCTGCGGGAACAGCTGAATGGGCTGCCGGGGATTTTTTCTTTTGGAAAAGAGATCTTGCATGACGCTGCGGTTGGCGGCTTTGATGAAACGAAAATAACGATTGATTTTTCCGGACTTGGCCTTAGCGGGAAAGAAGCGGAACGCTGCCTGCGGGAACAAGGAATCGAAGTGGAACTGGTGCACGGCAGCCATGTGCTGGTGCTGCTTACGCTGGGAGATACCAAAGACAGTGCAGAAGCGCTCTATCAGGCCTGCAAAACGATCAGCGAATCGTTCAGAGGGAAAAAAGAGAGCCCTGCGGAACTGCCGCTTCCTGTTCCGCGCGCTGCCGTTTCGCCAAGAGCGGCGTGGTATGCTGCAAAAGAACCGGTTTCGCTGGAAGTGAGCCTGCACCGCATTGCCGGGGAAACGATCACTTATTATCCGCCGGGAATCCCGATTATCAGCCCGGGAGAACGGATTACGGAAGCGGTGATTCAGTATATAAAAGAAAAACAGCGGCAGGGCTATATCCCCAACGGCGCGCAGGACAGTACGCTGCAAACGATATGGGTATTGCAGGAGAAATGAGGGATAACATGAAAAAAGGCAAGCTGTTTATTTTAGAAGGCGGCGACGGAGCGGGAAAGGCGACGCAGACAGCTATGCTGTTTGAACGGCTGAAGAAAGACGGCGTTTCTGTAAAGACGGTATCCTTTCCTGATTATGACAGCGATTCCAGCGCGCTGGTAAAAATGTATCTGCGCGGTGAATTCGGCACGCATGCACAATCCGTCAATCCCTATGCGGCGTCGGCGTTTTATGCGGTAGACCGGTATGCCTCGTGGAAGCGGGACTGGAAGCTCTTTTTGGAGGAAGGCGGCATCGTGCTGGCCGATCGGTATACGACAAGCAATATGGTGCATCAGATGGTAAAATATGAGGAGCCGGCAGAACGGGCTGCATTTTTAGACTGGCTTTGGGATTTTGAATTTGATAAAATGGGGCTTCCCGTTCCCGATCATGTCCTGCTCTTAGACGTGCCGGCAGACGTCAGTGAAGCGCTGATGAAAGAGCGGGCAGGAAAAACCGGCGGCGACACAGGCGATATCCATGAAAAAGACCGGGAGTATCTGCGGCGCTGTCATCGCGCGTATGATGAATTAGTCGCCCGGTACGGCTGGACGAGAATCGCATGCGCGGCAAATGGAGCGCTTCGGAGCCGGGAAACTATTCATGAAGAGATCTATGAGAAAATAAAAGAAATGATATAGGCATAGGAACGCTGCGTATGGATAAGAACGATTCTATACGGAAAAAGTATAGACACAGAGGGCTGCGCTTGATTTTTTACAGATAATTAGCTATACTTATACATAGAAAAGATAACCCTGCTGTGTGCGTGTGGTAATCGATGTTTTGAACCAACACTTCTACTTTGGGAGCCTGGGCTCCGGACGTGGAAAGTCATGCCCCTGTTCGAGGGACGGCTAACCTGTTCGGGAGGGCACCCACCTGCTGTCTTGCAGGATCAAAACTCGGTTACAACGGCTCAGTGGGGCCTTTTTTATACTGGGAGAAATTATGATGGAAAATATAGATCTTTTTGGAGCGGCGCAAGAGTCTGATCTGACAGGAAAGCCGCTGGCCGTACGAATGAGACCCTGCCATCTCGACGAGATCTTTGGGCAGGAAAAAATCATTGGTCCCGGAACCTATCTGCGCGCTATGATCGAGAAAGATATGGTTCCGTCTCTTTTGCTGTATGGACCGTCCGGAACCGGAAAAACGACGCTGGCTCACGTTATTGCAGAAATGACGAAGGGCCGTTTTGTTACGCTTAACGCGGCTGCGGCAGGCATCGGCGACGTGCGCGCGGTCATAGAAGACGCTAAAAAAGCGAAACGGCTGTATGAGCGGCGGACGATCCTGTTTTTAGATGAAATACATCGGTTCAACAAAGGGCAGCAGGATGTGCTCTTGCCGTATGTGGAAGACAGTACGATTATTCTAGTAGGCGCGACTACGGAGAACCCGTTTTTTGAAGTGAACCGGCCGCTGCTTTCCCGGCTGCGTATCATACAGATGGCGCCGCTGTCTGAAACGGCAGTGGTGCAGATATTGCGGCGGGCGCTGACCGATACGGAAAAAGGGCTGGGATATTTGGAGCTGCAGGCGGACGACGCAGTATTGCGGGATATTGCCATGTATGCGGATAAAGACGGCAGAATGGCGCTCAATATTTTAGAGCAGACGGCGGCTATGGTGAGTACCGGAGCCGTGCTGACGCCGGAATTATTGGAGCAGGTGACGGGAAAACGAGTTCATACGTATGACAAAAAAGGCAACGCTCATTATGATACGATATCGGCGTTTATCAAAAGTATGCGCGGTTCTGATCCTGATGCGGCGCTTCATTATATGGCGCGCATGATAGAAGCGGGAGAACAGCCGTCGTTTATTGCCCGGCGCGTAGTAATCTGTGCAGCGGAAGACGTGGGACTGGCAGATCCGCAGGCGCTGGTTCTTGCCAATGCAGCGGCGCAGGCCGTGCAGTTTGTGGGCTGGCCGGAAGGGCGCATTCCTCTGGCGGAAGCCGTCGTATATATTGCCTGTGCGCCTAAGAGCAATCGGGCGTACGCGGCCATCGACAAGGCGCTGGCCGATGTGCGGCGCGGCCGATACGGAACGGTGCCCGCGCATTTAAAAGATGCGCATTACAGCGGGGCTGCCGAGCTGGGAGCGGGAAAAGGATACCAATATCCGCATGCGTTTGAAAGCGGATGGGTAGACCAGCAGTATTTGCCCGATGAACTGGTGGGCACCGTATATTATGAACCAAGCGGGCATGGCCGGGAAACGGAAATGGCGGAACAGTGGAAAAAAAGAAGAAGTAAGACGTAAGATAGAGGTGGTAATGTGAAAAGGAAGCGGCGGAGCAAGACGCCGGAACGACGGTATGAAGTCAGCGGTCTTTTGCTGTTTTGTTTTGGAATATATAGTTTGATAACCATATTGGGATTTGAGTCCGGTATGGTAGGCAGCTGGGTATACAGCGGATTTACGTATATGTTTGGCATCGGTGCGTTTATCCCTGCCCTGCTCTGTATTTGGGCCGGCTTTCATATCATTCGGTTTGATGCGGGACTTTCCTTTTCTTTTGATTGGATTTATTATGGCGGTTTATATTTTCTGCTGCTTACGCTGTATCATGCGCTGTTTGTGAACGAAGGAAAAGAATTTACAGAATACATGATCGTTGAAAACGGCGGGGTGATAGGAGCGCTGCTTTTATCCGGGCTGCGCCTGCTTTTTGGTACGCTGGGAAGCTTTATTTTGCTGTTGGGATTAATCGTGATCACCGTACTGATGATTCGTCCATGGTCTTTGTCTAAAGGCGTGAATACGGTGGCGGATAAAACGGAGACCGGGATCCAGAAAACGGTGGAAAAAGCAAAACACACCTATGAAGCAACAACGGAAAAGATTCGGCAGCGGAAGGAAGTATATGATTGGCAGAACGATTTGCGGGAAGAAACAAAGCCGAAAAAAAATACAAGAGAAGAAATCCAGCCTGCGCCGGAACCCATTCCTGTCCAGCCGGTAAGCCCTGTTTTTAACGCGGCAGAAATGCCGATGCTGAAAGAGGATAAACCGGTTGTAAATGAAATAGAGGACCGGAAAGACGAAGAAGCGGAAGTAAACTGGCTGGATTCGGATATTTCTGTCTGCGATGAGCCGGAAGAAGTGGGAGCCGTGAGCTTTGAACCGGCAGTTCCCGAGCCAATGGCAGAGCCGGAAACAGAAAGGAAGGAAGAACCGCAGACTGATTCGGAGACTGCGGCAGCAGAAGCGGCATGGCTTGAAGAGATCAAACCGATTGAAATAGAGAAAAGCGAAGCGGAGCTGAATCTGTCTTCCGGAGAAGCGGTATCCATAAAAGAGCCGAAGCATCATTATGAAGTGCCGCCGATTACGATGCTCAATCCGATAAAGAAAACCGAAGAAGGGGTTTCGCAGGAGATTGCGGAAAATGCGCATATTTTAGAAGAAACGCTCAAGAGTTTCGGGATTGAAGCAAAAATTTTGAACGCAAGCCGGGGGCCGGCGGTTACGCGGTATGAATTGGAACCGGCAGCCGGTGTAAAAGTAAGCAAGATCGTTAATTTGAGCGACGACATTGCACTGAAATTGGCAGCGGTCGATATCCGTATGGAAGCGCCGATTCCGGGAAAAGCGGCAATCGGAATCGAAGTGCCGAATAAAATCGTATCCCCGGTAGCGCTGCGGGAAGTGCTGGATACGGAACAGTTCCGGAATGCTGCCGGCGGGATACCGGTCGGCCTGGGAAAAGATATCGCCGGAAATCCCGTCATTGCCGATTTGGCTAAAATGCCGCATTTGCTCGTTGCCGGATCGACCGGATCGGGGAAAAGTGTGTGCATCAATACCCTGATCGCCAGCATTTTATTTAAACAGCGTCCGGAAGATGTGAAGCTGATCTTAATCGATCCGAAGATGGTGGAATTGTCGAACTATAACGGAATCCCCCATTTGATGACGCCGGTGGTGACCGATGCGAAAAAAGCGGCGAGCGTGCTGCGCTGGGCTGTGCGGGAAATGGAAATGCGGTATAGAAAATTTGCCGATACGGGGACAAAAGATATTGCGCGGTTTAATAAAGCGCATCCGGAACAGGCGTTTCCGCTGGTGGTTATCATCATCGACGAATTGGCGGATTTGATGATGGTATCTCCGGCAGATGTGGAAGATGCAATCTGCCGGCTGGCGCAGATGGCGCGCGCCGCCGGGCTGCATTTAGTGCTGGCTACGCAGCGGCCTTCCGTCGATGTTATTACCGGTACGATCAAAGCAAACGTACCGAGCCGTATTTCTTTTGCCGTATCGAGCCAGATCGATTCGCGCACTATTTTAGATATGTCCGGCGCAGAAAAACTGCTGGGAAAAGGGGATATGCTCTTTTTCCCGATGGGATCGTCCAAGCCTAAACGGGTACAGGGCGCATTCATTTCCGATCAGGAAACGGATGACGTGGTAGAATTTATAAAAGAACAGGCAGAGCCGGAATACGACGAACAGGTGCAGCGGGCACAGGAACAAAGTGCGGCAGATGAAGACATGCCGGGATTTGAAGATGAACTGCTGGAAAAAGCCGTTTCATTGGTATTGGAACAAAGACAGGCTTCCGTATCCATTTTGCAGCGGCGTCTTCGCGTGGGATATGCGCGGGCGGCGCGGCTCATCGATACGATGGAGCAAATGAAAATCGTCGGGCCGAACGTAGGCAGCCGGCCCAGAGATATATTAATGACAGAGGAGCAGGTATTTAGTACCTATTTCCGGAAAGAGCCCAGCGAGTAGGAGGAATGAAGTATGGCGATAGGAGAGATATTGCGCTCTGCGCGGGAAGCAAAAGGCTGGACCTTGCGGGATATAGAAGACGGAACATATATAAAAGAAGCGTATTTGGAAGCGATCGAACAGGGGCAGTACAATAAGGTGCCCGGTACGGTGTATTTAAAAGGCTTTGTCAGAAACTATGCGGCGTATTTGGGATTAGACGCGGGAGAGCTGATTAAGCAGCTGAAGCGGGAAATTGGAGAACCGGCAGCGGCCGTTGCGATGACGCTGCAGAATGCACCGGTAAAAGCGCGGACTCCTTCTAAAGCAGCGGTAGAAAAATACCGTTATAAAGAAAAAAGCACAGAACGCAGCAGCCGTACAAGAAAAACGACGCCGCGGCGAAGAACGGCGGCAGAACGGCGGCAGCGCGGCGGAAAGCGGCCGCTGGAATGGTCTGAGATCCTGATCATCGCGGTGGGGATTATCATCATACTGGCGCTGGCCGCTTGGCTTGCATACTAAAGAAAAGAGGAAACCATGGGAGATTTTTTGATAACGACGGCAAAAGAGATGGCCGACAGGAGCTGGCAGGAACTCGACTTTGTCCTGATCAGCGGTGATGCGTATGTCGATCACCCGTCTTTTGCGCCGGCGCTGATCGGCAGGCTGCTGGAAGATGCCGGATACCGCGTGGGAATTATCGCGCAGCCGGATTGGAAAGATACAAAGGAATTTATGCGGCTAGGCAAACCGCGGCTGGCATCGCTGGTTACTGCGGGCAATCTAGATTCGATGCTGAACAAGCGGACGGCGGCCAAAAAGATTCGGAACCAGGACAGTTATTCGCCGGGCGGCGAATCTGGCCATCGGCCGGACCGCGCTACGATTGTATATGCCAACCGAATGAAGGAAGCCTATAAAGACGTTCCGGTGATTATCGGCGGCGTAGAAGCCAGTTTGCGGCGCTTTGCGCATTATGATTACTGGTCGGACCAGATCCGGCGCTCCATTTTGCTGGACAGCAAGGCAGACTATTTGATCTATGGCATGGGTGAGCGTCAGATTCTTGAATTGGCGGCGGGTTTAGATAAACAGTGGCCTAAAGAAAAACTGCAGTCCATTCGCGGGATCGTGTACGCTGGAAAACATATTCCTGAAAAAAGCATCGTCTGTCCGTCCTATGAAGCGATTAAAGAAGATAAGCGGGCGTTTGCTGAAGCGTTTCGCCTGCAGTATAAAGAGCAGGATCCCTTCCGGGGAAAAACGGTAGTGCAGCCGTCGGGCGACCGGTATATCATACAAAACCCGCCGGCTTTGCCGCTGACAGAGCAGGAAATGGACAGGCTGTATGAACTGCCGTATCAAAGGACGTGGCACCCTGTCTATGATGATAAAGGCGGCGTGCCGGCGATCGAAGAAGTCCGGTTTAGTCTTACGAGCCACCGCGGCTGTTTCGTTTATGATGCTGTTCTGTGCACTCAAAGCATCCTGCGCATGCAGTTTTTGTGCCATTACCAGCCATCAGGGACGGATCATTCAGGCGCGAAGCCATGAATCGCTCCTGCGGGAAGCCAAAATCATGACCGGTATGAAAGAATTTAAAGGCTATATTCATGACGTCGGCGGCCCAACGGCAAATTTCCGTCACCCTTCTTGCAGGAAGCAGCTGACAGCAGGGACCTGCGAGGGGCGGCATTGTATGGGATCTGCGCCTTGTCCGCAAATAGATACGGATCATCGCGATTATGCCGCGTTGCTGCGAAAACTGCGGAAATTGGATAAGGTCAAAAAAGTATTTGTTCGTTCCGGCATTCGGTACGACTATATTTTGGCGGACAACAATAAAGCCTTTGTAGAAGAACTTTGCAATTATCATGTCAGCGGCCATTTGAAAGTTGCGCCGGAACATGCGGTAGACCGGGTAACGGATATCATGGGAAAACCGGGGCGGGCTGTATTTATGAAATTTAAATCCTGGTTTGATGAAGCAAATAAAAAACTGGGGAAACAGCAATATCTGGTGCCGTATTTTATGTCGAGCCATCCGGGCTGTACCCTGAAAGATGCGGTGGAATTGGCGGTATTTTTAAAAGAAACCGGGCTCCGGCCGGAACAGGTGCAGGATTTTATCCCTACGCCGGGAAGTTTGTCTACGGCCATGTATTATACGGGGATTCATCCGCTGACTGGAAAAAAAGTCTTTACAGCCAAAGGGCAGAAAGAAAAAGCCATGCAGCGCGCGTTGATGCAGTTCTTTATTCCGGCCAATCGAGATCTGGTAGAAGAAGCGCTGATAAAAGCGGGACGCCGGGATTTGATCGGCTTTGGGCCGCATTGTCTGATTCGGCCGAAAAAATATGGAACGGCGCCGAATAAACGGGGACGGGCAGGACAGGACCGCAGGAAAAAAACGAGGTGAATCCATGAAAAAGTATTTGCCTTTTATAGGATTATTGATTTTTGTGGCAGGTGTCTTTTTTTTAGCCGGCATGGTGCATCAGCGGAAAGAATCGGTGCCGGTAGAAGCGCCGCGGCAGACGCTGACAGTATACTCGGATATTCCGGTGGAAGCGGGCGACATATTGGAAGATGCGTTTTTAAAGCAATATAATATTGCCGTCCGCATTTATGTGATGTCGGACGAGCAGATTATGGATTCTTTAAAAACGAATAAGCCTGACGGCGGAATCGATCTGCTGCTGGCGTCGGAATATGTGCTGAAAGAAGCGGCAGAGAAAAAATATTTGTTTCCGTATACGTCGGAACAGACGGATTTTGTCCGCAACAGCTATAAAAACAGCGACGGATATTGGACCGGCGTCTGGCTGGATCCGATTGTTTTTGCCGTCAATGAAGAATATTATAAACAACATGGAGACGAGATTCTCACATGGGAAAATCTGCTCCGTGAACCCGATCTGCGTGTGGCAATGGTTGATTTGACTGCGACAAAGACGGCGGCCAATTTTTTATATAACTGGATTGAATACAAAGGCCTGGAGGAGGGCTTCCGCTATCTAAAAGGATTGCATCGGCATGTGCAGCAGTATACGAAATATTCGCCGACTCCGGTACGGATGGCGGCGTTGGACGAAGTGGATATTGGGATTTCAAACGGAAGCGAAGCCTGGCTTTACGCAAAAGAAAAATTTCCGCTGAAAATCATTTATCCGCAGGACGGAACGGCCTATTATGTGACCGGCGCTGCGATATTGGAGCAAAGCGGAAAGAAAGAAGCGGCCGCACTTTTTGTGGACTGGCTCTACAGCAAAGAAGTACAGGATCTTTTGGAAAGTTATCAGTTATACTATGAGTTTTTAAATGGCGAAGGAAGCCCGAGGAAAGATGACCGAGGGCAGGAACTGGTGCTGCTGCCTGTGGAAAAGAACTATCAGGACAGCGGAAAAGATGTACTCTTGGATTTATGGATAAAACAAATACGGTTTGGAAAGGATACGAAATAAAGAATGAAAATAGGATTTGTCAGCTTAGGCTGTTCAAAAAATTTGGTAGATACCGAGGTTATGCTCGGCCTTTTGCGGGATAAAGGCTGGGAGATCGTAGAAGAAAACGAGGAAGCGGATATTATCGTCGTCAATACCTGCACGTTTATAGAAAAAGCAAAAGAAGAATCAATCCAGGCGATATTGGAAATGGCGAAACTGAAAGAGACGGGAAAATGCCGCGCTCTTATCGTAGCCGGCTGTTTGAGCCAGCAATATCAGCAGGAATTATTTAAAGAAATTCCGGAAATCGACGCCTTGCTGGGAACGGGCTCCTGGAATCGGATTTTGGAAGCGGCCGATGCTGTTTTAGCCGGGGAACGGGTATGTTTCATGGACGAAATGAAAAACATCTATGACGATACGCAGCCGCGGATACGGACGACGCCGAAATACAGCGCGTATATTAAGATTGCCGACGGGTGCATCAATGGCTGTACCTTCTGCATCATTCCGAAGATTCGGGGAAAATTCCGGAGCCGGCCGATCGAGTCGATTGTGGCGGAAGTAAAGCAGCTGGCCGCAGAAGGGGTAAAAGAATTTAACCTGATTGCCCAGGATACGACCAGTTACGGGGTGGATCTCAGCGGAGGAAAAGGCTCGCTGCTGCCGCAGCTGCTGCGCGAACTTGTAAAGATCGAAGGCGTTGTCTGGATTCGTCTGCTCTATTTGTACCCGACCTACTTTACCGATGAGCTGCTGGATCTGATCGTACATGAAGAAAAGATCTGTTCGTATGTGGATCTGCCGCTGCAGCACATTTCTGATCCGGTTTTGAAACGGATGAACCGAAGAGATACCAAAGCGGATATTTATGCGCTGTTGAAAAAGATAAAAGAGAAATCGCCGTCCATGGTGCTCCGCACTACGTTCATCGTTGGTTTTCCGGGAGAAACGGATGAACAGTTCCGGGAACTTTGCGAGTTTGTAAAAGAGATGCGCTTTGATAATGCCGGGGTATTTACCTATTCCCAGGAAGAAGGAACTGCGGCGGCGCTGATGCCGGATCAGATTCCGGAAGAAGTAAAAGAAGAGCGGTACCATGAACTGATGTCGATCCAGGCTAAAATTTCAGAAGAAAAAAATCAGGATCTGGAAGGCACGGAACATATCGCTTTGATTGAAGAAGTAGCGGAAGAAAACGGCGTGTACTTGTCTACGGCGCGTATTGCCACGCAGGCGCCGGACGTAGACTGTGTGACGTATATTGAAGGCGGCGCCGGGCTGGAGCCGGGGGATATGGTTCCCGTAACGATATCCCAGGGATTTGCCTACGAATTAGTGGCGGATATAAAGGAGTCCTGATATGGATATAGAGCTGATTGCTACCGGATCGGAATTGCTGCTGGGAGAGATTGCAGACGCGAATTCTCCGTTTCTATCGGCAGAGCTCAATAAAATAGGGTATAATGTACGGTATCACAGCACGGTGGGAGATAATGCAGCGCGGATGGAAGCCGTATTTCGCCATGCGCTCCAGCGGGCAGACATCGTGATCACGACCGGCGGTTTAGGACCGACGCAGGGCGATATCACCAAAGAAATCGGGGCTCAGGTCATGGGACGGGAACTGTATTACGATGAAAC
>OHAY01002758.1_pt1 | contig 13276 bp, 14 predicted proteins | sample 1577191 | NCBI WGS metagenome assembly OHAY01 (sample SAMEA3541504, study PRJEB24748) | human gut metagenome | biome: human gut; feature: human-associated habitat; material: faeces | place: China | collected 2012 | reverse complement strand
ACGGCCGGTGCGGCCAGATTGGGCTTGCTGGGACGGGCAGTATTAAAAGAGGAACCGAAGACGGTTGTTATTACACTGTACGGTTCGTTTGCCAAGACCTACAGCGGTCATGGCACGGATCGGGCGCTGATTGCCGGATTATTAGGGTGTAAAACAGACGACAGTAAAATTCGGGACGCGTTTGCACTGGCAGCGGAACGGGGAATGTCCGTCACCATACGGGCAAGTGAAGAAGAAGTCTCTCACCCCAATACCGTACGGCTTCATATGACGGCTAAATCGGGCCGGGAAATGGAAATCGTCGGCGTATCGCTGGGCGGCGGAAAAGTAAAACTCAAAGAAATCAACGGATATCCGGCAGAATTGGATGGGGAAAGTTACACCATTGTGACCCAGCACACTGATCAGCCCGGTGTTATTGCTGCGGTAACGACCCTGCTGGCAAAAGACCGCATCAACATTTCCGCCATGAAAGTGTTCCGGAAAGGAAAAAATAAAGAAGCAGTCATGATCATTGAAACAGACAGTCCGGTATCGCAGAGCATGGCGGGGCAGATTCATTTGCTGCCGGCTATTCATACTATCATCGCTTTGGAGCCGATTGCGTAGGAGGTATATGATGTACGAATATAAAACAATAGCGGATTTGGTTCGCCTTGCCGATCAATATAATATATCTGTCAGCGATGTGGTAATTCGGCGGGAAATGGAAGAGCATGAAAAAAGTGAACAGGAAATACGGCAGATGATGGACGCCCATATCGAGGCGAGCCAGGCTTCTGTAAAAGAAGGGTTGGAAGATACGAGCCGGTCTATGAGCGGCTTGACGGGAAACGATTCCCGTACACTGCGGGATCGGGAACCGAATTTCTTGGGAGAAACTGCAAAACGGGCAATGGCGTATGCAGTGGCCGTTGCGGAAGGCAATGGGAAAATGCGGCGTATCGTAGCCTGTCCGACCGCCGGAAGCTGCGGGATTGTCCCCGGCGTTGTATTTGCCGTGGGAGAAATGGAAGAATCGGATAAAGAAGCGTATCAAGCTGCGTATTTTACTGCGGCAGGCATCGGTGCAGTGATTGCCAGAAATGCCAGCGTTGCCGGCGCTGTCGGCGGCTGTCAGGCGGAATGCGGCAGTGCGGCGGCTATGGCGGCGGGAGCGGCTGTAGCGATGATCGGCGGCACGGCCAAACAAATCGAACAGGCAGTAGCGATTTGTCTCAAAAATGTATTAGGCCTTGTTTGCGATCCTGTTGCCGGACTGGTTGAAGTGCCGTGTGTAAAACGAAACGGTATGTATGCGGTGCATGCGCTGTCGGCTGCGGAAATGGCGATGGCCGGCGTGGAAAGCTTCATTCCTGTCGATGAAGTCATTCAGGCAATGGATGCAATCGGCAGAGCGATTCCGGCAAGTTTGCGGGAAACTGCGGACGGCGGTCTGGCAAAAACACCGACCGGACAGGCGGCATGGTGCCGTATATCGGGCGGAAAATGATATAGGAGCAGTATATGAAAAAAGGTTGGAAACAAAAGCTGGCAATTCTGCTGCTGGCGCTGGGAATGACGGCCGGCATATCGGCAAACGGCGATTCGTTTGTGCAATATGCAAAACAGCCGGCCTATCCGGAAGGACTGGCAGGCCAGGGGCTGACCGGCGATGTAACGCTGGCAGCAAAAGTAGGAACAGACGGAACGGTGAAAGAGGCTTGGGTCGTAGAAACGTCCGGCAATGACCTGATGGATATGGAAGCGATGACGGCGATTACAGAATGGCGGTTCTATCCGCTGCTGCAAAATGGAACGCCGCAGGAATTCACATATCAGGCGCATTTCCATTTTGAAGAAGCCGCTCCGGGTATTGGGGCAGCTTCTGAAGAAAAAACAGCGGAAGAAAGGGCCGAAACGCCTGCTGAAGGTAATTTGGAAGGCAAGGCAGAACCAGCTGGGGAGCAGACAGTATGACGGATGCAGAAAGACAGCGCCTGCTGGAAGAAGCCTGGAAAGGAAGAGAACAGTCGTATTCGCCTTACTCCCATTTTCCTGTGGGCGCAGCCGTATTAGGTGAAGATGGAACGATATACAGAGGCTGTAATATCGAAAACGCCTCATACGGCGCTTCCAACTGTGCGGAACGGACGGCTATTTTTCAGGCCGCAGCACAGGGGTGCCGGAAAATACGGGCGCTGGCTGTAGTCGGCGCAGCAGACGGGCCCACCTGGCCCTGCGGCATATGCCGGCAGGTCATGCGCGAGTTTGGCAGTGCAGATATGGAGATTTTGATAGGAACGGGAAAAACGACCTATCTTCTGTATACCTTAGAGGAATTGCTTCCTCATGCCTTCGGGCCGGAGGCGCTGAAAAAATAGGCAGAAAAGAAAGGAGTCTGGTGCAGGCTCCTTCTTTTTATGCAGAGATGGAATATTATTTGCATAAAAATATAAGCAAAAGTGTATGTATAAGTACAGGGAACTGTGCTACAATGAATGTGGGTGAGTAACGAGAAAGGGACTAGGAGAGGAGGAGGTATCTGCATGGCAGGAAAGAAAAAGTGGCTGGCAGCAGTGCTGGCAGTCATGGCAGCGGGTACCGTTTGCGCTGCTCCCGTAACCGAAAAGGCGGAAGCGATCCGGCTTCCGGAGATGTATCGGGTAAAGCATAAAACGGAAGCACTGCAGTCTTCGGCATTTCGCTTTACTTCTGAACCGGCAGAACGCATTGAGATCAGCGGAAAGAAAATAAAATTCCCAGACATAGAAGAGATAGAGAAAAAGGAACGGGATACAAAACTTTTCATTCGTATCGACGCCCGCGGAGTATGGATGAGATGGAAAGCTGTAAAAGAAGTGCCGGTATGGAAAGAAGCCGGTATTTTTATTGGCAGATCCGGGATTCGGATAGTAGGCGCGCCGGCAGGAACGGAAGCGGTGCGGATCAACAAAACAGGCATACGCATATGAAAGAAAACAGCGCTTTCTGGGGAGAAAGATGCGCTGTTTTCTTTTTTATGTATAAAAATATAGATTTTTTCCGCAGATAGTTGGTCTTTCACGAATAGGTAGTGTAAAATAAAAAGATAAGGGACTATAAAGGAGCGATATCATGAATAAACCGACGGTGGTGATCATTGGTACAGGCGGGACGATCGCCGGTACCGGAACAAGTCTGACGGACACGACCCAATATACTGCGGGCGATGTGCCGCTGGAGGAAATTACCCGCGCCCTGCCGGAACTGGCAGACTATGCGGAAATAGAAACATATCAGCTGTGCAATATCGACAGCACGGAGATGAACCAAACCTTGTGGATGGCGCTGCAGCAGAAAATAGAAGCCTATTTGAAGCGGGGCGACGTAGCCGGCGTAGTAGTGACGCACGGTACGGATACGATGGAAGAAACTGCGTACTTTCTTCATTTGACGGTAAACAGTGAAAAACCGGTCGTATTGACAGGAGCGATGCGGCCGGCAACGGCTCGAAGCGCAGACGGACCGATGAATCTGATCGAGGCGGTCCGGCTGGCTGCTTGTCCGCGGGCCAGAAAAAAAGGCGTTCTTGTCATGATGAACGACCGGATTGTCAGCGCCCGGTTTGCGGATAAAACGAACTGCGGCTCCGTAGATACGTTCAAATCCTATGAAATGGGCGTATTGGGTTATGTGCGGGATCGGCAGATACAATTTTATACGCAGCCTGTGCGGCGGCATACCTTTCAGTCGGAACTGCATGTAAGCGGCGCGGCGTTTTTGCCCCGCGTGGATATTCTTTACATGCATGCGGACAGCGACGGCGTTTTTGTAAAAGCGGCGGTGGATGCCGGCGCCCGCGGCATTGTTGTAGCCGGCTTGGGCAATGGAAATATACCGGCTACGGCGATGATTGCTCTTCGTAAAGCGGCGGCTAAAGGCGTACTCGTCGTTCGCGGATTCCGGGGAGACGGCGGAATCGTAACGACGCGGCATATGGACCGGATGGACGGTGTCATTGCCGCGGACAACCTTTCGCCGCAAAAAGCGAGAGTGCTTTTAATGCTGGCGCTTAGAAAGACGAAAGACCCGCGGTATATCCAGCGGTTCTTTGAAGAATATTAAGAAAGTAGGGATAGAAATGAAACGATATGCAAAGCAGGCGGCAGTTCTGGCAGCGGCAGTAATGACTGCGGCTTCTGTATGGGCTGCGGAAGAAGTTGGGCTGAAAGATATAGACGGCCATTGGGCGCAGGCATCGATCCAGAACTTTTATGAAAATCATTATATAAACGGCAGCGGCGGATATTTTAAACCGGACGATCCGCTGACAAGAGAAGGCGCTGCGGCGATCATAAATAATATGGTGGGCAGCAAGTCCGGCGCAGCCAGCCATTTTACTGATATGAAAGGCCGCTGGTCGGAAGAAGCGGTGGCGACGCTGGCAGAGAAACATATTATCAACGGATACGACGACAATACGTTCCGGCCAACGGAACAGCTCGACCGGGAGACGTTTGCCGTGATCGCCTACAACTATTTGACCTATAAAGGGAATGTAAATACGGCGGTTACCGCCAGTCCGTTTGCCGATGAAAGCGATATCTCTCCCTGGGCGGAAAAAGCTGTCGGCGTTCTTGCCAGCGCTGGCTATATCAAAGGGAACAGCGATAATGAATTCAAGCCCAAAGAGCTGATTACCCGCGCGCAGGCCGTAGAAATCCTTTACCGGATCCAAAACGGCGTGAAATCCATGGTGGAAAACCGGTCGGAAATACAGCAGGCTGCTTTTGCAGAAATCAGCGGCGTATACGGATCCATTAAAGACTTTGCAAAAGACGGCGTGATGTACTGGCAGGGCGGCAAACTGCATATTGCCTCTAAAGACGATAAAAAACGGCAGAAATTGATGGATGCCATCGATACGAGCAGCAATACGGCGCTGCGGGAAACCGTTATCGTACAGCGGGCAAAGTACGGGCAGAAAGATTATGAAACGATGATGAAAGAAATCGAGGAAGCTTACCGCCGGCAGGAGCCTGCTTCTTCGTTTACCCGTATGGATTCCGATTATGTAAATGAAAAAGTGATCCTGGTCGTAAAGCGGATCGATAAGAGCACCCAGGAATATTTGGAACTGAAATACGGCGATGTACTTCGTACGGTCATCGCGTAGACAAGTAAATAAAGCAATAAAAATGGCTTGCAGGATTTTCTTGCAGGCCATTTTTATATGCAGATAAAAGAGAAAAAATATCAAAAAAATAAAAAGGGTAAGCAAAGAAAATTTAACAAATCGTAGAAAGAATCCGTTAAATAAAGGATTGAATATCGTCTTTTATGTATATAGCACTGAATAGAAAAGAAATTTAAATGATAATTTTGTTCAAAATATGATTGACAATAATTCTCAGAAAAGATATGATTATATCATGACGCAAAGGGGGTCAGAACATGAGTGTGGTAATCGTCGGCGGCAACGACTGTATGGTTTGCCGATATAAGACAATTTGTAAAGAATATCGCTGTAAGGCAAAGGTATTCACACAGCTGCCGGGAGATTTCCGTTCGAAGATTGGGACTCCGGATTTGCTGGTGGTATTTACCAGCACAGTGAGTCATCGAATGCTGCATTGTGCGATGAAAGAATGCGGGCGGAAGAATATGAAAGTAGTCCGCTGTCATTCGAGCAGCGCCAGTGCATTGAAATCTATTTTGCAGGAGCATGCAGGTTAGGAGGACACGTATGAAATGGGATCATCTGGTAGTACAGCATTGCGCACCTACGTTGGCGGGAATAAAAATGGGAGCGCTCATCTCTTTATCGAAAGAAGAGTCAGGCGAGGAGTATGAACAGGTGATTCAGGCGTATAATGACCGGTGTGTCCATACGACGCTTCGGTTTGCCGACGTATGTTCTTGTAAAAGGAGACGACTGCTGTATATTTATCGGCCATCACAGGTTGAAGCGTATATACAGCGGCCGGAAACAGCGGAGTTTCTGGTTCAGTTTGGATACGATCCGTCCATGGATCTGGAACATGCGCTGAATCGGCTGAGAGATCGGTTCCGGAAGAGCGGGGAGTTCCCACATGAGTTGGGAATTTTTCTGGGATATCCCTTGGAAGATGTCAAATCGTTTATCGCTCGGAAAGGGGAAGGCGCGAAATTAGTGGGCGAGTGGAAAGTGTACGTTGACGTAGACACTGCGGCTCGGGAATTTCAGCGCTATGCCGCCTGTCGGGGTGATTATATACAGCGTTTTGCGCAAGGCGCGGCGCTGGAAGAATTAATTGTAGCTTAGGAGGCTGATGATGATGATAGGTATCGTATATTGGAGCGGCACAGGCAATACGGAACAGATGGCAGAAGTATTGAAAGCGGCAGTAGAAGCGGAAGGAAAAGAAGTCGTATTGACGCCGATGGACGGAACGACGCCGGAAGACGCTGCCGGTTATGACGTGCTGCTGATGGGCTGTCCTTCTATGGGAGATGAAGTGTTGGAAGAATCCACTGCAGAACCGTTTGTACAGGGGCTTCTCGATAAAGTATCGGGAAAACCGGTCGGTTTATTTGGTTCATACGGCTGGGGCGACGGCACTTGGATGCGCAACTGGCAGGCTCAGATGGAAGAAGCCGGCGCAGTAGTAATGGGAACCGTCATTGCTATGGGCGAACCGGACGACGGAGCCAAAGAAGAATTAACGGCCTTGGCTAAAGAAGCGGCAGCTAAATAACAAGATACATAACATGAGAAAACCGGCATGGAATTAGTTCCATGCCGGTTTTTTTACTAGAGTGAAAAAGTAAAACAGAAAAATCCGGTATTTTCTTTAGAAATAAGAAAGAATTTTGCATTCCCATCGCTTTTACTGTACACTATATAGGTAGAAATATAGATTCCCTGGGAGGAATATCATGAGTATAGAACAGACTTTTTCTGTACAGTATCGGCTGAGCGATACGACGGAAAAAGAAGCCCTGCAATGGGCAAAGCAAATAGCCGTGGAACAGACGATAGAGTTTCCGGCAGATTTGGTGCATGACGAGTACATTCTTGATCATGTAATCGGAAAAATAATAGAATTGCGGCAGGCAGGGCGGGACGTGATTGCCCGTATTGCCTATGAAGGCCTGCTGATCGGAACAGACTTGGCACAGTTTATGAATGTATTATTTGGCAACAGCAGCTTGCAGCCCGGTATCTGGGTAGAGCAGATCGAGTTTGGCAAAGGCATATTGCAGGCGTTTCAGGGGCCGAAATATGGCATAGAAGGCTGGCGGAAACGGCTGTGCCGGCCAGCGGGAGCTATTTTGCATACCGCGATCAAGCCGATGGGAAGTTCCGTAAAAGAGCTGGCCCGCATGGCCTATGATTTTGCCTTGGGCGGAGCAGATGTGATCAAAGACGATCATGGCATAGCCAATCAAGCGTGGGCGCCCTTTAAAGAGCGGGTAAAAGCGTGCGCGGAAGCGGTAGCGGAAGCAAATGCCAAAACGGGCGGGCATGCCGTATATTCGGCAAACTGCACGGCAGATGGAGCTGAAACGGAAGAGCGGGCGTATTTGGCGCAGGAGCTGGGAGCCGGGGCGGTCATGGCTGCGCCGGGGCTTTGCGGCTTTGGCACTATACGGCGTCTGGCAGAAGCAGCGGATTTTTACTTGCCGATCATTTCTCATCCTGCGTTTTTAGGCTGCTATATCCAACCGGGCGTATCGGGCATATCGCCAAGCATCGTATACGGTACGCTGACGCGTATGGCCGGAGCAGATGCGGTTATTTTCCCAAGCTACGGCGGGCGTTTCACTTTTACGGCGCAGGACTGCCAGACGATTGCGCAAGCTGCGCGGGATACGCTTGGGCATATTCGGCCGATCTTTCCCTCTCCTGGAGGGGGGCTGACAGAACACACGCTGGCCGGTTTGGAAAAAATATACGGCCAGGACGTGATGTATCTTATCGGCGGAGGGATATTCAGACATGGCGCCGATTTGGCGGAAAACACCGCGTTTTTTAAAGGCCTGCTGAGAACCTTGGAAGAGAAAGGAAATGACCGTTCATGTGGAAGCTGAAACTAACCGGCCGCTGCATCCTGGCAGCAGCAGTATGTATCTTGTTTTCCGGCAATATATTGGCAAAATCGCCGTACAAGACTATTCCTAAACCGGAGCTGCATGCGGAAGCGGCGGTACTGATCAATACGACGACGGGAGACGTATTGTATCGCAAAAATGAAACGCGGCGTATGTATCCCGGCAGTACAACGAAAATCATGACCTATATTTTGGGTTTGGAATTAGGGAAAAACCAGCTGGACGAGCCGCTGTATATCAGCAGCAATGCCGTCAATATTCCGGACGCGTCGATGCTGGACTTATATACGACAGATAGGATCACGCTTCGGGAAGCCATGCGGGGAATGATCATTGTTTCCGGCTGTGACGCTGCGGTAGCCACCGCAGAAACGGTGGCGGGCTCCGAATCGGCATTTGTCAGCGCGATGAATCAAAAAGCCGCAGCCCTTGGCTGCACCGGCACGCATTTCGTCAACGTTCACGGTATGCCGGATTACAGCCATTATACTACGGCGATGGATTTGGCGAGGATTGCGGCGTATGGCATGAGCATTCCGGAATTTAAAAATACGGTAAAACGATCGTACTATGATATGAAATATATGGACGGTCATACGCGGCAGGTCTATTCGACCAACTATTTTTTGACCAGCGGGTTTGAAGGCGCCGACGGTATCAAGACCGGTACGACCGATTCCGCCGGTCCCTGCGTGATCGTATCGGCTACGAGAAACGGAACGAACGTGATCGGCGTGATCTTAAACTCGGCAGATCGATGGAGCGACGCACAGACCTTGATGACCTATGGGTTTAAGATCGTAGACAGCAAAAATAAAGAGCGGGAAAAATCGTTTGCAGCCGCTCCGATTCCGGAAGTAACAAAAGTTGTCATAGCAGAGAACAAAAAAAGAAAAGAACCGGCAGCAATAGAGCCGGCGGCTCCGAAAGTAAGACTGCTTCAGAGCGAAAATAAAAAATCTGCCGCTGAAAAAGAAAAAGCAGCAGAAAAGAAGAATAAGAAAAATGTAAAGAAAAGTAAAAAAGCCGACGTAATCGACTTCATTCGAATAGGAACCGGAGAGCAGGAAAACGGCAATGTGCCGGATACGGCTCGGGAAGCGTATGAACAGCAAGTCCGGAACTTGAAGCGAGCGCGGTAAAATAAAAACGAAAACAGGTGAAGTCTATGCCCCGCAAGCGGCCTATTATCGCATTACTGTATGATTTTGATAAAACCTTATGTACCAAAGATATGCAGGAATATACTTTTATACCGGAAGTAAATATGACGGCGGAAAAGTTTTGGGAAGAAGCCAATAAACTGGCGAAAAAAGAACAGATGGACAGGATCTTGGCATACATGTATTTGATGATCAAAAAGAGCCGCAGCGCGGAGCGGTCGATCCAGAAAAAATCGTTCGTGTCGCTGGGAAAAGATGTGGAGTTTTTTCCCGGTGTGACGGAATGGTTTGCCCGTATTAATCAGTTTGGCTGGGAAAAAGGCGTGGAAGTACAGCACTATATCATCTCGTCAGGGCTGAAAGAAATCATTCAGGGATCGTCGATCGCTAAAGAATTCAAAGAAATCTTCGCCTGCCAGTTTCATTATGATGTGGACGGAATCGCAGACTGGCCGCTGATGGTTGTCAATTATACCACCAAGACGCAGTACCTGTTTCGCATTAATAAAGGCGCGCTGGATATGTCCGACGATCGGACGGTCAACGAATATGTAGAAAAAGACGTGCGCCCGATCCCTTTCCGCAACATGATCTATATCGGCGACGGATTTACCGATGTGCCGTGTATGAAACTCGTACATGTCAATGGAGGAAAATCCATTGCTGTATATGATAAAAATAAAGAAACAGCCGAAACTCTGCTGGCGCAGGATCGAATCCATTATCTGGCAAAAGCAGATTACCGAGACGGATCCGAGCTTGATGAACTGATACGGCATTGCATATCGGAAATGGCGGAGACCAGCTATTTGGCGGAAAAAACAAGAAAGCAAAAAGAGCAGATAAAAAGAAAATAAACGATAAACGAACAGACGCGCCGGAAGGAAGATTCCTATATGGCGCGTCTGTTCGTTTAAAGATGAAGGATGAGATTCAATAAAAAGAAGTAAGCAAATTAGAATTTTAATTCTACGCCTAATTGATAATTGCGGCCCGGTACTGTCCACCATTCGTTGGGCTGGCCCCACCAGTTGCTGCGGGCATTGGACTGTTCGGCGTAAAATACGTCAAAGAGATTGTTGACACGGCCGAAAATCGTAAGATTTTTTGTTGCATGGTAATTGGCGCTGATATCGGTGATCCAGTACGTCGTTTTCGGGAAGAAACTATTGTCCGGCAGCGCTGCGACGTCGCTTGTCTGCGGTCCTTTCCGATCGATATTGCCGCGTACGTCTAAATGAAGATCCCAGGCCGTGCGGTCATAATCCAAACCAAATACAACGGCATGTTTAGGCACATAACCATCGACATTGGCAGCGCGCTGCGGCGTAGAATCCACATGCGTATATGTATAGCCGAAACGGCCGGATAATTCTTTAGTAAATTGTTTGCGCAGATCGAGGTTTAGCCCGTGCGCATCTTCCGTATCAAAGTTTGCGTATTTATTCGTCAGCATATCGTAGCCGATCTTATCGGTAGATTCGCGAACGAAATAACTGAGATGGCCGGCAAAGGTATCAGAAAATTGATGGTTGACGCCGGCTTCCCAGGCATGGCCGGTTTCCGGCTTCATTGCGGGATTGCCATAGGTTGTGCTGTATAAATGGGTGGCAGACGGCGCAACGAAGTATTCGTTATACGATAGATAGGCGTTCGTACAGTCATTGAATTCATAGGCCAGGGATATGTGCGGAGAGGTATGGCTGCCGAACGCGGAATGGTGATCCAGGCGAAGTCCGGGTGTCAAGGTCCAGTTGGGAGCAAACTGCCAGGCGTCTTGAATAAAATAGGACATATTCGTCAGTTTTACCCCGTTCATATGATGCACCCGATCCTGCCGCCATTCAAAACCGCCGGTGACCGTATTGGCGTCGTCTGTCCAGGTGAGCTGATCGCCTATGCTTTTGGTTGTGATGTCATTGTAAAGATTGCTGAAATCTGAATCAAGCAGGGTGAAACGGTTCTGCCAGCGTTCGCCGAACTCACTGTTTAATACGCCGCGCCAGGACGTCATTTTTACAAAACCATAATTTCGCAGCAGCAAATTTTTGTTGGAATTAGACCACATGGTATCCGCGTCATAATTGTCATAATAGAGGCTGAAATCATGATGCGCATCAATTTTGCGGCCCAACATGAACGAGGTGCTTTCCGCATTTAAATGCTGCGGTATTTCGGTACCGTGCGCGTCTTTATAGTCATGCATGAGGTCTTTTTGGTAATTGGCACGATACCGCCAGCCATCTTGCGCGCCTTCCGTAGAAAAGCTGTATTGCTCCTGACCATAACTGCCGCCCAGCACGCGAACGGAAGTCTGTGAGCCTTCGGCAGGCTGGCGGGTAATGATGTTGATAACGCCGCCGACAGCGGAAGAACCGTATAATGCAGAGGCAGAGCCTTTGAGGATTTCGATGCGTTCGATATTGCTCAGATTTTTGATGGCGCTTACCGGGGCATTGACGCCCGTCGTGTTCATAATAATGCCGTCCACCATCCAGACGATGTTGTTATTGCCATTGATATAGAAATTGTTGGATGTTTCGTAGCCAATGCCGGTACCGTAATTTCCGATATAAACGTCCGATACATCGCGCAGCGCCTGCGACAAATCGGTGTAATGAGCTTCTTCGATTTCTTTGCCCGTGATGATGCTGATATTGGCCGGCGCTTTATTGAGCTCAACCGGGGTTCGGGTTGCGGTTACGACAAGCGGATTCAGCGTAAATGTAGAAAGAGGATCCGAACTGCCGGATTCGGCGGCTTGGACAGAACATAGGCTGCCGGCAGCCCATAGGGCGCACAGCATCGCAGAAGATGTACGATGGGAAATAAATGATTTCATGAATGATAGCCTCCAGAACGTAGTGTAAAATCAGTCAGCCATGGAAAAACATATTTGTAATTTAGCTGCTTCTATTACCATACGGTATATAGCAGGAGTAGAGTCAAGCAGTAAGCTGGTTAAATAAAATAATACCGCCGTTTTCTGCTGAAAACGGCGGTATTATTTGTGTTATGTATCTTGAACGGGAAAAAAGATCTGATTGATGTACTGCTGCGGCTGATCCGTGAGCCAGTGGTTTTCCATAGGCAGAACAAAAATATCGCCTGCCGGCGTCAGGCCGTTGATATGAAGAAAGCGGGAAATCTCCGGGATAAACTGGCGGATTCCCATACCGAAAGGGCCTTGGAAATAATACTCCGTATACAAGCCTGCCGGCATGACGTGCTTTGGTGATTCCGGATGCCGCGGCACATTGGGGGCATAGGAGAAATATGCTAATGAAGTAAACGAAGGCTGTTCAGAAAAAAAGGCTTTCGTCGAGATGATCCAGCCGGAGCGCTTTTCCAATACGCCTTTATTGTGAAAGGTTTTATGCGAATGCTGGGCAAACAAAGATACCCGCTCTTTGCCGGTCATGGCAGCGGTAAGCGGCGTAGTTTTGTACAGCCGTTCGTCATGATAGGTCAGCAGCGGACGGTGCAGGCGTTTTTCATAGGATACAGAAAGTATTTTCTGAGCATGTTCGGCAGATCGCTTCGTCTGCTCCAATGTATGCATTGCCGCAGCGCAGGTTTTGATTTTTTTATCCAGCAGCGCTTGAAGATGGGCTTTGCCGCGGTTTTGCATATAATGCTGGATATCGGCAATCGAAAAATCCAGTCCCCGCAGATTGACAATGATCTCCAGATCCGTATATTGCTGAATGGTATAGCAGCGGTAGCCGTTAGGCAGAGTATATTGCGGAGAAAGAAGTCCGATCTTGTCATAATATAATAAGGTTTGGCGGGAAATATCAAACAGGGCCGCCATTTCCCCAACGGTGAAAAAAGTAGTGTCGTTCGTCATAAATTCCTCATAAGTTAATCTGTATATACGTGGTATATAGTTTTCGTTATTTTATTATATCATGGTTATACCTGGTATATAGCAAGTACAATAAATAAAAATAATGAGAAGAGATAAAGACTGTAAAAAATAGAATTTCCCCCAGAAAATAAATAAAGGCTATGTCACAACAAACAGTTGATAAATAGCCATTTTTATAGGGGAGTAT
>OHAY01002741.1_pt1 | contig 13360 bp, 8 predicted proteins | sample 1577191 | NCBI WGS metagenome assembly OHAY01 (sample SAMEA3541504, study PRJEB24748) | human gut metagenome | biome: human gut; feature: human-associated habitat; material: faeces | place: China | collected 2012 | reverse complement strand
GAGGAACGGGAAAAACTCCCCAATCGGAAGCTGATAGGAAGAAAGCAGGATGGGGAGAAAGTGGAGGAATGGGAAAAACTCCCCAATCGGAAGCTGATAGGAAGCAAGCGGGTTGGGGAGAAAATCAGGGAAACAGGAAAATTCCCCAACTGGAAGACAGAGAGAAGAAAGTTGATTGGGGAGAAAATCTGAAAACAGAAAGATTCCCCCAATTTGGAGAATGGAGAGAGAAAAGATAGTTGAAACGGGGGAATTGCATATGTATAATAGGGATGCTTAGCAAGAAATAGAGACAGATAAGAATAATATAGAATATTTAACCTCTGTCGAAAAATAAAACAAGAATAATAGGAGAAAAATCATGCGAATTGTAATACAGCGTGTTAATCACGCGTCCGTAAAAGTAGATGGAGAGACAATCGGAAGCATCGGCAAGGGCTATCTGCTTCTGCTCGGTGTGGCAGAGGGAGATACGAAGGAGATGGTTGACCGCTATGTGAAGAAGCTTTCAACCCTCCGGATATTTGCAGACGAAGAGGGCAAGACGAACCTGTCAATTACCGATGTAGGTGGAGAAGTGCTGGTCGTATCCCAGTTCACATTATATGCGGACTGCAAGAAGGGAAACCGACCAAGCTTTGTGAAGGCGGGTGCGCCGGACTTTGCTGAGGAAATGTATGAGTATTTCAAGGCAAAATGTGTGGAGACATTTGGAAAAGTGGAATGCGGAAGCTTCGGTGCTGATATGAAGGTCGAACTGGAGAACGATGGCCCATTCACAATCTTGTGGGACAGCGAGGAATGGTAAAACATGAAACAAGACAGCCAGATGTTTGGCACAGAGAAAATCAGTAAAATACTATGGAATATGGCACCGCCCGTGATGCTGGCGCAGTTGATACAGGCACTTTATAACATTGTGGACAGCTTCTTTGTCGGGCGGTATTCCGAGAGTGGACTGACCGCGCTGTCCATCATCTATCCAATCCAGCTTCTGATGATCGCATTTGCGGTGGGAACCGGTGTTGGTATCAATACGTGCATGGCGCATTACTTAGGCTTGTCCGAGGACGAAAAGGCAGACGAAATCGGTGGGATCGGCACGCCACTTACTTTGTTTATGTGGACAGTATTCGCCGTGTTCTGTTATTTCTTCATGCCCGCATACGCGAAGATGTCGACGGATTCCGCAGAAGTAATCAAAGAGGTTGTGATGTATGGACGGATTGTATGCGTCTTTTCTTTCGGACTTTTTCTAGAGAGCATCTGGACGAAGATCTTGCAGGCAAACGGCGACATGAAGACGCCGATGATCGCGCAGATTGCAGGTGCGGTTACAAACATCATACTCGATCCACTCTTGATTTTTGGTATGTTTGGATTGCCGAAGATGGGAATCGCAGGAGCTGCGGCAGCAACCGTCGTTGGTCAGATCGTAGCGGCGCTGATCGTCATGCGCAGAGGATTCCGGAAGTCACCGGCGTTATCTGTATATCTGCCGGACATCCGCAAGATTTATAAGATGGGAATCCCGAATATCCTGATGCAGTCTGCGTACACGTTCTATATATTTGGTCTCAATATGGTACTTGCAACCTTCTCTGATCAGGCGGTGACGGTACTCGGCCTTTATTACAAATGGCAGGCGTTTTTCTTCATTCCGCTCGGTGCGATGCAGACCTGTATCGTGCCAATCTTAAGCTACAATTATGCAACGATGAAGATTGACCGCTGCAAGAAGACGCTGTCATTGGCACTTATATATGGAGTATCCCTGATGATGATTGGTGTGCTTTGCTTTGAACTGATGCCGGGGCAGATGCTGCATGTATTCTCGCATGACGCAGAAGTGATCCGTATTGGGAAGGTGGCGTTCCGTATCATTGCGGTGAGCTTTATTCCGCTTGTGACATCATTGACATTTCCGGTGTTCTTTCAGGCAGTTGGAAAAGCGTTTACAAGCAGTATGCTTACGGTGATAAGAACGGTATTTTTATTTGTGCCGCTCGGGTATGCATTCTCAAGAATCGGGCTAAACTTCTTCTGGCTGACGTTTCCGGTTACGGATAGTATTACGTCGATTGCCGGATTTTTGCTGTACCGCCGCTTCCTAAGATTCACCAAAAGTTCATAGAATTTGCGTTGTTTCAGCAAATCTCCTGTGCTATCATATGTAATAATTTGGAAGATATAGAATTAAGGCATAAGAAGTGTTGAAAATACAAAAAAGTATATTGTAATCTGGTTCTGTATGTGTAATTCCTGCAACTATGTTTGGGATATGCATATGTTTGAGGCTTAGAAGTTCTTAATGTTCTGGATAATAACAGCAATGTTTGAACACGATGTTCAAACAAGCCGCCACTGAGCCATGGATGGCGAGCGGAGGGCGCATATGAATCGTAGATTCATATTTAGGATGCGCCCGACAATCTGCCGACGAGCGAAGCGAGGGGGCAATACCCGGGCGGCGGTTGCGTACGATGATAATATTGTATAACAGAACATTTAGAACTTCTTGGGCTCAATACATCGCATATGCAAACATAGTTGCAGGAATATACTATACAGAATCAGATTGCAGGATGCAGCAAGGGTATTTTCAAAAAGGAGAAAACTATGGGACTTACGCAGCAACAAGTACAGGAGCGGATCGATCAGGGACTGACGAACGAAACCGACCTGTCTACCGATAAAACAACGAAGGAGATTATCGTCTCCAATACATTCACATATTTTAACCTGATCTTTTTGATCATTACGGTCTTACTCTGTCTGGTCGGTTCTTTTCGGAACCTGACTTTCTTGCCGATTGTCATCGGCAATACACTGATTGGAATTATACAGGAGGTTCGCGCGAAGCGGACACTGGACAAGATGAATCTGCTGAATGCACCGCACGCGATCGTCGTGCGGGACGGCGTAAAGCAGAAGATTGAAACCGAACAGCTTGTACAGGATGATGAGATCATCTTGGAGGCGGGCAACCAGATCTGCGCAGATGCAGTCGTCGTGGAAGGAAGCGTGCAGGTCAATGAATCGCTGCTTACCGGAGAAGCGGACGAGGTAGAGAAAAATCCCGGCGACGAACTGTTCTCCGGAAGCTTTGTCGTATCCGGACAATGCCACGCCGAACTCACTCATGTCGGAAATGAATCCTACATCGCGAAGCTCTCACAGGAAGCAAAGACGATGGGAAGCGGCGAGCAGTCTGAGATGATCCGTTCAATCAACCAGATCGTCAAATGGGTTGGTATCGTTATCATCCCAATCGGACTTCTGTTGTTTTATCAGAGCCATTTTATCAACCATGAGACAATTCGCCGGAGTGTGACAGCGACGGTTGCGGCGATCATCGGTATGATTCCGGAGGGATTATATTTACTTACGACAATCGCACTGGCTCTCAGCACCATGAAGCTTGCCAGCCGGAAGGTGCTGCTGCATGATATGAAGAGTATCGAAGCACTTGCACGTGTCGATGTGCTGTGTGTGGATAAGACCGGTACGATCACCGAGCCGACGATGAATGTCAAGCAGATCATATGCAGTAAGAACGGGAAGAATCTGCTGCACACGCCGGAGGAATTGCAGGAATTACTTGTGGATTATACTCTTGCATCGAACGACAACAATGCGACGATGCAGGCACTCCGCACATTTGCAGAAAATGATGGTGCGACACCGCATCGGATGGTTGTGGAGCGCTATCCATTTTCCTCAACAACGAAATACGGTGCAATTGTATTTACAGAAGGAACTTATATATTAGGGGCGCCGGAATTTGTCCTGCGAGATGCATATGCGACGGTGGAAGAAGAGATTACAACTTTCACGAAGGATGGTGACCGCGTCCTGCTTTTTGCAAAATACGCAGGAACAGATTTAAAGCACGGACTTACAGAAGAGGTGATTCCGCTTGGATTTGTCATACTTGCGAACCCGATTCGTGAAAATGCAAAGCAGACATTCGAATATTTTAACAATCAGGGCGTGGCAATCAAGGTCATCTCCGGTGATAATCCGGGGACGGTTTCTGAAGTTGCGCTGCAGGCTGGAATCCTGGGTGCAGAGAATTACGTGGATGCGACCACGCTTGATACAGCGGCGAAGCTTAGGGATGCGGTGGAACAGTACACTGTCTTTGGACGTGTGACCCCAAAGCAGAAACAGAAGCTTGTGAAGGCATTGCAGATCAAAGGACATACGGTTGCGATGACAGGTGATGGTGTCAATGATATCTTGGCTATGAAGGATGCAGACTGCAGCGTGGCGATGGCATCGGGAAGTGAGGCAGCAGCGCAGGCAGCACAGGTTGTATTGCTGGATTCGGATTTTGCACATATGCCGGATGTTGTGTATGAAGGCAGGCGTGTCGTTAACAACGTACAGCGGTCAGCGAGTCTGTTCCTTGTAAAGAATATATTTTCTCTGTTGATGGCAGTATTCTCGATGGTTTTGATGATCACATATCCGCTCGAACCGGCGCAGGTATCCTTGATCAGTATGTTCACAATCGGCGCACCGGGATTTCTGCTTGCATTAGAGCCGAACAAGAACCGGATCGAAGGCAGGTTTATCACGAATGTGCTGCTTAAGGCACTGCCGGGCGGTCTGACCGATGTGATTGCAGTCGGAGCCCTTGTCATGCTTGGATCGGTATTTGGACTACCGGATGCGAGTGTGGCGACAGCCGCAACACTGGTTTTGTCGGTTGTTGGATTTATGATTTTATTTAAGATCAGCGAACCGCTCAATAAGATGAAGTACGGCGTGATCTTCCTGAATATATTCGGACTTGTATTCTCCGGGATATTCTTGAAGAAGCTGTTTGCACTAAGTGATATGTCAAATCGGTGTATATTGTTGATGGTTGTGTTCGGATTTGCGGCGGAATCCTTATTCCGGTATCTCACGCTGATTGCGGAGAAGTTACGGGCACGTTACGAGAAAAAACAGAAGTATACCGGCTATAAACGGAAGAGAAAACTACGTCGATAGTGAAAATTACAGGAAATTTACAAGAAAATGACGAAAAAGGGATGCGTAATCATTGCTATCTGCCAAAAATGATATTATAATCGGAATGGTGTTTTTTGGATTATAGTAGAAAACGAAGGAGAGAGTAACATGATACGCTTCAAAAAGAGTAAGAAGATTCTTGCAGCCATTTTGACAGCGGGGATGCTGCTTGCGGGAAATGGAGTCCCGATTTGCGCAGCAGAACCAGTTTCGGTGGCACAGACAGAAGAACAGTTGAATTATCTGGTCGTCGGAAGTCCGGTTGTATGTACACCGGGAAGCCAGTTTGTTCTGGCGGATGTCGGAGATGGAACGGAGAAGCTTTCGGATGCGGTTTTGACTTACGTCAATGTGGAGACTGGTACTTCCTATGAAGTGACTGCGGATACCGTAGATGAGGGAAGCCTGCTGTTTAACATGGAGTTTGATGATACCCAGCCGAGCGGAGAATATGAAGTAACCACGATTGAGGTAGTTGCAGACGGAGAGAAACGAATCGTTCGTATGGTGGATACCGGAATTGAAGCCAAATTTGGTATCAATACGGATGTTGATTCTGAGGCGGATGCCTATGTCGTGGATGAACAGGCAGAGCAGGATGCAGAGGAAGCCTGCGGCGAAGACGGAATTACCGTGCTGGATGCCGAAGGACAGGAGATGACTTTTGATTCTCTGACCGAAGCTTTACAGGAAGCCGATGACAGTGTTGCAGACAGCGGAATCGCAACACAGTCGACAGCCAACCCGAATCTGGTTGTTGTGCTTGATCCGGGACATGGTGGTTCTGATCCGGGTGCATGTAAATATGGCTTGAGAGAAGCGGATTTGACGTTGAAAATCGCGCAGTATTGCAAGTCAAAGCTGGAAGAGTATAGCCATGTTGAAGTATACATGACAAGAACTGCAGATACGGACAATAATCTTGCTAATCGCGTAGCGTATGCAAAGAAATTTAATCCAGATGTGTTTGTCAGCATTCATATCAATGCTGTTGGTGGACAACATGGCGGTGCCGAGGTGTATTATCCAAACGGCAATTACATACCGGGTATCGGAACAGAAGGAAAAGAACTGGCAGAAGTAATCCAGCAGAAGCTGGTAGCGCTTGGCCTATATAACAGAGGAATCAAGATCCGGAATACAGAGGACGGCAGCCAGTACCCAGATGGTTCACCATCGGATTACTTAGGCGTTATCAAGCGTTCTAAGGAAGCTGGTTTCCCGGCAGTTTTGATCGAGCATGCATTTATCGATAATTATGGCGATGTATATAACTTTTTGTCAAGAGAAGATAAAGTAAAGGAAATGGGGTATGCAGATGCAACCGCCATTGCAGAATATTATGGATTGTCCAAGAATGGGAATTACGGTTCTAAGGCGACAATCGCGGATACGATCCGTACAGCATATGACGGTGGTACGTCCGAAGCATTGACACCAATCATGACGACTCCGACGACATCAGTTGATCGTATGGTATCGTATTATAAGTCCAATGCAACGTTCCCGACTTACTATCAGGAGCATGATACAGAGATCAAAGCATCGTCCAATCCATTGCAGACATTTTGCCAGATCTTTTACGACGAGGCAGTTGCAGAGGGCGTAGATCCGGGTGTTGTATTTGCACAGGCAATGAAAGAAACTGGATTCCTGCGATTCGGCGGCGATGTAAAGATTGAGCAGTATAATTTCTGTGGACTGGGCGCAACCGGAGGCGGCGCTGCTGGACAGGCATTTGGTTCGGTACGTCTGGGAGTACGTGCACAGGTACAGCATCTGAAGGCATACGCTTCACAGGAAGATCTGAAAAATGCAGTGGTTGATCCGAGATTCCAGTATGTGACAAGAGGCTGTGCAACTTTTGCAGAGTACTTGGGTATTCAGGAAAACCCTTGGGGAAAGGGCTGGGCAACTGCATCAAATTATGGATATAGTATTGTAAATGATTATATGTACAAATTCTGTACGGTAAAAAAGACGTCCAGTACAGCAAATTCGTTCCTGAATGTAGCGTATAGCACACATGTACAGAGTTATGGCTGGCAGGCAGATAAATTTAACGGTATGACAAGCGGAACGACCGGACTTGGCAAGCGCCTGGAGGCAATCAAGATCAAGGTCGGTGGCGAGTATGATTTGGGTGTTACCTATCAGACACATGTACAGACCTTAGGCTGGGGTAATTGGGTCGATGATGGAGCTTTAAGCGGAACAACTGGACAGGCCAAACGTCTGGAAGCAATCCGTATCAAATTAACAGGCAACGACGCAGACAAATTCGATGTGTATTATCGTGTACATGCACAGACCTTTGGCTGGCTTGGCTGGGCAAAGAATGGTGAAACGGCTGGTACGTCAGGATTTGCAAAGCGTCTGGAAGCAATCCAGATTTACGTAGTACCGAAGGGGATGACGCCATCTTCGGGAACCAGCGCTGTTTCTTATGTACAGTACGGAAAGGCTGCATCGAAGAGTGATCAGCCGGGCTTGATCAATTATGCAACGCATGTGCAGACCTATGGCAACCAGCAATTTGTATCAGACGGTTCCTTCTCTGGAACATATGGAGAAGCAAAGCGGCTGGAGGCAATCCGGATTCAGGTCAACAATGAAGCACTTGGTGTAGATGGTGGTGTGACTTATCATACGCATGTGCAGAAATTGGGATGGCAGCCTTGGGTTAGCGATGGAGTAGTCAGCGGAACGACTGGACAGGCGAAGCGTCTGGAGGCAATCGAGATCAAACTGACTGGTGAACTTGCTGAGAAATATGATGTATACTACCGTGTACACGCACAGACTTTCGGCTGGTTGAACTGGGCGAAGAATGGGCAGACAGCTGGAACAGTTGGATATGCAAAGCGTCTGGAAGGAATTCAGATCGTGCTCGTACCAAAGGGAGGCAAAGCACCGAGTGCAACGCCTTTGAACGATGGCAGAGCATGTATTATTAAATAAAATAACAAATCAAAAAAGAGTCTTGCAGATTGCAAGGCTCTTTTTATGTGTAAACATATTCGTGTATTGTGCGGATGAAACAGATTACATGGCAGCCACTCTGGCGTCGATATAGCGAATCAGTTCTTCTGCTGAAGCTTTCAGACCAAGGCGGCTGGTATTGATGCAGACATCATAGTACCGGGAATCGCCCCATTTGCCAGAGGAGAAGGAATTGTGATACTGCTTCCGGCTTTTATCGTGGCGTTTCATTTTTGTGAGCGCCTCGTCTGCGGATACATGCTTGACTTCCATGATTCGCTTCTGCTTCACATCGGTGTCGCCGACAAGGAAGATGGAGATCAGTCCATCATTATCCTGTAAGATGTCCTCGGCACAACGACCGAGTACTACATAGGATTCTCCGCTTTCTGCCTTTTCCTTCAGGAAATTAAACTGCATTTCTGCAATAATCTTTTCTACGGAGTTTGACTGTCCGAGTACCGTTCTGGTGATAAAAGGATTTGCTGGCTTTTCGTCGTATTTCTTATAGACATCGTAAGAATTTCCAGTTTCCTTGGAAAGCTCGTCGAGAATATTTCTGTCATAAAGTGGAATATTGTAATGCTTGGCGATTATTTCTGCGATTACATGTCCGCCGCTTCCATACTCTCGTCCGATTGAAATAATGACCTGTTTGTTCATAAATATACGCTCCCTTCTGTCGTGAAATGTGTCTGCCATTCGCGCTTTTTTTATTTACAATTATACATAAGATGGACGGAAAAAGTCAATGTATGTATGCAGGAAAAATGGGAAAAACTGTATCTGTGAAGAAGTATAAAAACAGGGAGAAACAGACAATGAAAAAAACAACTGAATTTACACCGACAGCTTTTATTTTAGGAATTTTACTTGCCGTTGTATTTGGTGGTGCCAATGCCTATCTGGGGCTGCGTGTCGGTATGACGGTATCCGCATCCATTCCAGCAGCCGTGATCTCGATGGGGATTGTGCGGCTGTTGTTAAAGCGGGATTCGATTCTGGAAAATAACATGGTACAGACAATCGGCTCCGCCGGAGAATCGCTGGCGGCAGGTGCAATCTTTACGCTTCCAGCGTTGTTTATGTGGGCGAAGGAGCATGGAACGGCGATGCCGTCTTTTTTTACGATCGCGATGCTTGCCATAAGCGGCGGTCTGCTTGGGGTGCTTTTCATGGTGCCGCTTCGCCACGCGCTGATCGTGGAAGAACATGACCGCCTGCCATACCCGGAGGGAACGGCATGTTCGAAGGTGCTGCTTGCTGGAGAAGAGGGTGGCGCGAAAGCAAAGAAGGTATTAAAAGGATTGCTCGCGGCAGCTGTCTATAAATTTTTAGCAGACGGATTGAAGCTGTTTCCAAGTGAAGTCGATTTTGAAAGCCAGAAGCTGCGTGGGGCAGGCTTTGGTATCGACGTGCTACCGGCATTGGTGGGTGTTGGATATATCTGCGGCGCGCGTGTGTCTTCGTATCTGTTGAGCGGGGCGGTACTTGGCTGGCTCGTGCTGATGCCGGCGTTCGTGCTGGTTGGTGGGGATAATATCTTGTTTCCAGCGACGAGAGCAATCGGCACTTTAACCACATGGGAATTGTGGGGAAACTATATCCGCTATATTGGAGCCGGAGCAGTTGCGGCAGGCGGAATTATCAGCCTTGTAAAGACGTTGCCATTGATCGTGACGACCTTCCGTAAGGCAGTGCGTGGCTATGGGAATACGGGAAGGGAACGGACAGAACGTGATATTCCAATGCGGTATGTGATCATTGGAATTGTGGCAATCCTGTTGTTCCTGTGTGTGATGCCACAGATCCGGCTGTCTGTGCCGATGGCACTTTTTATTGCCGTGTTTGGATTTTTCTTTGCAACCGTCAGTGCACGGATGGTTGGTCTTGTCGGTTCTTCGAACAATCCGGTATCTGGTATGGCAATCGCGACATTGCTGCTTGCATCCTTTGTGCTGAAATTAACCGGGCAGACCGGATTAAAAGGAATGACAGTTGCAATCTCAATGGGAACGGTCATCTGTATTGTCGCGGCAATGGCAGGGGATACGTCGCAGGATTTGAAAACTGGTTTTATCGTCGGGGCAACACCGTGGAAGCAGCAGGTTGGAGAGCTGATCGGGGCGGTTGTTTCCGGACTTGCAATCGGTGGTGTGCTGTATCTGTTGCAGGCAGCATGGAGCTTCGGTGATCCGGAGCTTCCGGCACCGCAGGCAACATTGATGAAGCTGGTTGTGGAAGGTGTGATGGGAGATTATCTGCCGTGGGGACTGATTCTGATCGGCGTATTTATCGCAGTTGCGGTTGAGATCGTTGGGATTCCGGTGCTTCCTTTTTCTATCGGATTGTATCTGCCGATTCATCTGTCAACAGCGATCATGGTTGGCGGTCTGCTGCGCGCGTTTTATGAAAGGAAAAAGAACGAGGCGTATGTGCAGGATGGAATTTTATTTTCTTCCGGACTGATCGCCGGAGAGGGATTGATCGGAATTCTGTTAGCGGTGACAGCTGTACTTGGCGTGAGTGCAAAATTTGATTTATCCGGGCGTGGAATCAGCCTGGGAGCGGCTGGAAGTCTGGCAGCATTTTTGATCCTGCTTGTCATAATGATCTGCGTGATAAAAAAACAGGAAAAAATGGAAATTGACAGTTGACATCTGAAAAAGGAATGCTATAATAAACACAAACATATGAATAATTGTTCATATGATATCAAGAAAAAGGAGATACGAAGATGAAGAAAACTTACAAAATTGATGTTGATTGTGCAAACTGTGCAAATAAGATGGAGGACGCTGCCAAGAATACAGATGGTGTCAAGGACGCAACTGTAAACTTTATGGCACTCAAGATGATCGTAGAGTTTGAAGAAGGTGCAGATGCAAAGGCAGTTATGAAGGACGTTCTGAAGAACTGCAAGAAGGTAGAGGATGACTGCGAGATCTTCTTATAAGAGATCCGCACAGATGCAGCAGGTGTGCATAAGTAAGTAGAAGAAGCAGACAGAGATAGGAAGTGACGGCTATGACGAAGAAGCAGAAGAAGGTATTGATTCGGATCATTATTGCAGCGGTATTGGTGATCGCTTTGCAGTTTATCCCGGTGAAAGGATACGTGCGGTTCGGACTGTATATGATTCCGTATTTGGTAATCGGATATGATATCTTGAAGAAGGCAGGAAAGGGATATACCTACGATGCCAAGACAGGCAAAGTAGAGATATTGAATGTGAGAGGTGAGGTAGCCATTACCGCTGAAGGAGTGTCTGAACCATCCGTTTATAAGATAACGGCAGAATTGAAGAACCTAACCTCCACGCCGGCCATTACCTCGGCTACGACCGTGAAGGAAGGCGAATCGTTCACTTTCACCTTGAAAGCCGCTACGAACTACAAGCTTCCGGATGCGATCAGTATCTTGAAGGGCAATGACGCATTGACAGCGGAAGAGTTCACCTACGACGCTAAAACGGGTAAAGTCGTGATCAAGGCAGTTTCCGGTGACTTGACCGTGAAAGCTTCCGGTATTGATGATCGCCATTATGAGGTGATACTCAATTTGGCTGGAGTTACTTCCGAACCTGCTTCTTTTGATCCGGTATTAGTTAATGGCAAAGTTGAATTGACCTTGAAGGCGGCTGAAGGTCATATACTTCCAACCACGATCACGGTGAAGATGGGTGATAAGACCTTGGTTGCCGGTACGGATTATACCTATAACACTTCCACAGGAGCTTTCTCTTTGGCGAAGATTACAGGGAAGCTCTCCATTACCGCACAAGGTGTGAAAAAGAGCTATTCAGTTACCGCTACATTGGCAAATATAACTTCCGATATCAAGTCGGACACTAAAGTTCAATTTGGTGAAGCCTTCGCTTGTGTACTTTCCGCAAATGAGGGTTATACACTTCCAACTGAGATCACGGTAACGATGGGTGGTAAAACATTGGTAGACGTAACTGATTATACCTATGATGCCGCTACGGGAAAAATCTCTTTGAAGAAAGTAACCGGTGAGTTAGCGATCACGGCGCAAGGCGTACAGAAGAGCTATGCGGTAGCCCTTACGTTAAAAGACTTGACTTCTGATATCTCGCAAGGCAAGAAGATTAAACATGGTGAGACCTTGACCGGTAAGTTATCTGTAGTGACCCCACAGTACGGGCTTCCTTCCACGATCGAGGTGATGATGGGTGGTAAAGTGCTGGCTGCTGGTTCCGGTTATTCCTATGATCCGAAGACCGGGGAGATAGAAATAAAGAACGTAACCGCTGAGGTTTCCATTAAAGCTTCTGGTGCGGAGATCTTCCAAGTGAAAGAACAGACCGAGAACATAGAGATTAAGACTTCCGGAGAGACTGTGAAAGAAGGAGAGCCATTCAAATGTGAATTAGCACCAGCTACGGGATACAAATTCCCTTATGTCATAAAGGTGATGATGGGTGGTCGTTTGTTGAAGCAAAAGAATTTGCTTAGGGCAGCAGGTTCTGAGTACTATACGTATGACAATACGACGGGAATAATCGAGATTGAGAATGTGGATGGCGAGATCGTTATTGAGGCGAAAGGTGTACAAGAGGGCTTCTTTGAGGTAATCCCGAATCTTGTTAACCTCACTTCCGAGCCGGCTTCTTTCGAGCCTTTGGCTAAGGATTCCAAAGTGGAACTTACGCTGAAAGCAGCCTCCGGCTATACGCTTCCGACATCCATTACTGTGAAGATGGGAGAGAATACGCTAGCGTCTACGGATTATACATACAATTCTGGCACGGGTGCTTTCGCATTGGAGAAGATCACGGCTACCTTGGTGATTACGGCGGCAGGTAATAGGATTCCGGATCCGGAACCAGAACCGGAGCCAACCCCGACCACCTACATGGTGACATTGCCGGTTGTAGAGGGCGCTACCTTGATTGCGGAGTCTTCCACGAATGTAGAATCCGGCAAGAGTTTTGCGTTCACACTGACTTTGAAGGACGGCTACAGTGCGCCTCAACTGACAGTGAAAGCGAATGGCTCAGTACTTGGTCCGGTATCAAGCGGCCGTTATGTGATTGAGAAAGTAACGAGTAATATCGTTGTTACCGTAACAGGCATCGTGAAAGATAATCCTACTGATAACGCAGAGGTAGATCCCAATGGCTTGCGAGTATGGGGAGAGAATGGACGATTGCATATCCAGACTCCTGTTATGGACACAGCTTGTATCGTTACATTCGAAGGGCGTTTGTATAGGAACTTATCTTTGCCTGTAGGCGAGACTATCACGAGTATTCCACAAGGGTCTTATATAATTTATATTGGCAACCAATCCTACAAGATCCGCTTCTAGCCATTCTTGAGGAATCATAGGA
>OHAY01002740.1_pt1 | contig 13364 bp, 18 predicted proteins | sample 1577191 | NCBI WGS metagenome assembly OHAY01 (sample SAMEA3541504, study PRJEB24748) | human gut metagenome | biome: human gut; feature: human-associated habitat; material: faeces | place: China | collected 2012 | reverse complement strand
GTATCAAGGAGAAGATCGAGGCCGATCCTGACCTTGCCAATGATAAGAAGATGCTCAAGAAGGTATCCCAGCAAGCTATAGTTGCCGCCCGCCAACAGGTGGGGGCTAAGCGCCATCCCATTACCATTAGTGATAAGGAATGGGAAGCCATTCAGGCAGGTGCTATTTCGGACAATGTGCTGTCCCAGATTTTGGATAGCGCTGACATCGATAACTTGCGGCAACGCGCAACGCCTAGAGCGAACAACGAACTTAGCAATGGCAAGATTGCATTGATTAAAGCTCGTGCTGCTTCTGGTTATACAAACGCACAGATTGCCGAAAGCCTCGGCATTTCTGCTTCTACTGTGAGTAAATACTTGAACGCTTAAGGAGGTGAAGTCTTATGGTTCAGTACATGCTGACTACGTACGATAACCCCTACAATCCGTTCCAGGACTTCACAAAGTGGTTCTTGTGGGACACGGAAAAAGGGTACAATTCGTGTGCATATCTTGCTCGTGTTGCAGCTGATTCTGATTCTTTTGATGAGAAAGAAGAAAATGCTGCTATTGAGCAAGCAATTGATGAAATCATTTCTGCTGACTTTATGAATGTTTATTGTAAACTTCGTTTTGATGGCGAGAAAACAGATTTTGTTGATGTGAAGAGAGAAAATGTAGTAAATAAAACAGCTTAACCGCACTATAGACATTGTTTAACCATAGGGAGGGGGTCGTGTTTTTAACACCCCCTCCCTACATCGCGGCCCTCCTTGATATTTCTCCGGGGGAAGAATTTGGGAAAACGGCTTTAAACCGGCTTGTGGACCCTTTTATATTTCCTCCGGCTTTTTGTAGTGGTATGTAGGGTTCTATGACTGTCTTAGAGTCAAAACCTCCTTTATTTCTCCTTTCTGGGGTTATCTACACCCCTACATACCACTACAAAAAGCCGGAGAATCTGACAAGAAAGGAGTCGGAAACAGTTGAGAAGAGCAAAGACTACCAATGAATCTGGCTCGAAAAGGACGATTAGACCGGCTCTGACGCCGGAAGCACGGGAAAACCAGCTGATTGAGCTGGCTATGGATCTTGCGGAGAAGCGAATCCTTGAAGGAACAGCTTCCAGCCAGGAGCTTACCCACTTTTTAAAACTTGGCTCCCAGAAAGCACGGCTCGAGAAGGAAGCACTTGAGAAGCAGATCGAGTTGATGGAAGCCAAGAAGAATAATCTTGCTGCTGCAGCCCAGATGGGTGAGATGTACGAGGAAGCTATTAAGTCTATGAGACGGTATAGCGGCCAGGGAGAAGAAGATGCTTAGGACATACACAGAGCTATGCGGATATTCTACCTTTGAGGAACGCTATGAGTACCTTAGGCTCGATGGTGAAGTCGGAGCGGACACATTTGGGTTTGACCGTTACTTGAACCAGATATTTTACCAGAGCGAAGAGTGGAAACAACTGCGAGACCGCGTGATTGTACGGGATGGCGGATGTGATCTTGGAATGGAAGGGCATGAGATCAATGGATTTTGGAAGAATGGTAAGTATGTTCGGCCAAAAATTCTGATCCACCACATGAACCCTATCTCCAAAGAGGATATCCTGAAGCGAAGCGATCTGCTTTTGAATCCTGAGTATCTGATCACCACGATTACACGGACACACAATGCTATACATTATGGGGACGCGGATCTTTTACCGAGAGGCCCCGTTACGAGGGCACCGAATGATACATGCCCCTGGAAACGAGGTTGAGTATGGAAAGTATTCTTAACACCATCAAGAAGAAGCTGGGAATCGCCGAGGATTATGACGTGTTTGATACCGACATCATTGTAGACATCAATTCCGTCTTTTCGATCCTTACCCAGCTGGGGGTAGGGCCAAAGAACGGGTTTTCTATCAATGATGCATCGGAGACATGGGACATGTTTATCCCTGATGACCCGAGGCTGAACGATATGAAGACCTACATGTACATGAAAGTACGGCTGCTCTTTGATCCGCCTACCAGCAGCGCAGCTATTGCCTCGATGGAAAAGCTGGTCTCTGAGTTTGAGTGGCGGTTGAATGTGGCAGCAGAGACCTGTGATTGCAGCTGACGAGGAGGAATCAAAATGTGGTGCTATAGAGACTATGATGAATTGTATCATCATGGCATTCTCGGCATGAAGTGGGGAGTCAGACGATACCAGAACAAAGATGGCACTTTGACCCCGGCTGGCCGGAAGAGGTATGGTGATGGGGAAGATGATACTTCGGCCAATGAAAGCATTGAGCAAAAGAAAGAGCGAATCCGGAAATCCAGAAATGCAAAAAAAGTGTACGACAATGCTGGGCTCTTTGACGATAAGGAACTGACAGAGATTTACAGCCGTTTGGCTGTTGAGAAGAAGATCAAAGACCTTATCCCGAAAGAGAAGAACAAGGGAAAAGAATTTATTGACAAAGCCCTTGCTGCAACTGACACGGCTAACAAGGTTCTAGATAGCGGTACAAAACTGTACACTAACATCGACAAGCTGATGAAGCTGATGGATGAGCAGAGTAAGAAGAAATAAGGAGACATTATGGCACTCTCTAATACTGCCGTACCGAGATACTACGGCCAGTTTCGGGAGGCCGTAATCCGGGGCGAAATACCGATTAGCCGAGAAGTAGAGCTGGAGATGCACCGGATTGATGATCTGATTGCTAATCCGGGCATATATTACGATGATAAAAAAGTTGAAGGCTGGATCTCTTTTTGCGAGAACGAGTTAGTCTTGACTGACGGTTCTGATTTGCATCTGCTGGATACCTTTAAGCTATGGGGTGAACAGGTGTTTGGCTGGTACTACTTTATTGAGCGAAGTGTGTACGAGCCGAATGAAGATGGACATGGCGGTCACTTTGTAAACAAGAGAATTAAGAAGCGATTGATCACCAAGCAGTACCTTATCGTTGGACGAGGTGCTGCTAAATCTTTATATGCTTCTTGTATGCAGGCTTACTTCCTGACTGTGGATACTTCAACCACTTTGCAGATTGCTACGGCCCCGACTATGCGCCAGGCGGATGAAACACTTTCGCCGATCCGGACAGCTATTACCAGATCCAGAGGGCCTTTGTTCAAGTTTTTGACCGAAGGCTCTTTGCAGAATACGACCGGTTCCCGAATGAATCGTGTAAAGCTGACGCCGACCAAGAAGGGCATCGAAGATTTCCTGACTGGGTCTCTTTTGGAGATCCGACCTATGGTAATCGACAAACTCCAGGGCTTGCGTGTTAAGTGTGCGACCGTGGACGAATGGCTTTCCGGTGACATCCGGGAAGATCCAATTGGTGCTATTGAGCAGTCGGCCAGTAAGGAGCAGGGTGGAGCCTACAACAACGACTATCTTATCATTGCTACGAGCTCTGAGGGTACTGTACGAAACGGCAGCGGTGACACAATCAAAATGGAGCTTATGAAGATCCTGAAAGGTGATTATGTCAACCCGCATGTTTCGATTTGGTGGTACAAGCTGGACTCGGTAGACGAGGTAGGAGACCCCAATACCTGGCTGAAGGCAAACCCGAACCTTGGTAAGACCGTTACCTACGAGACTTATCAATTGGAAGTAGAACGTGCTGAACAGAACCCGGCGGTTCGCAATGATACTTTGGCAAAGAGATTCGGTTTACCCATGGAGGGTTATACCTACTACTTTACCTACGAGGAAACGCTGCCTCACCGGCACAGGGAATACTGGAAGATGCCGTGTGCTTTGGGGGCAGACCTTAGCCAGGGCGACGACTTCTGTGCATTTACCTTCTTGTTCCCGCTTTCCAACGGGTGCTTTGGTGTTAAGACAAGGAACTATATAACCTCGTTGACATTGATGAAGCTCCCGGCGGCTATGCGGCAGCTGTATGACCGGTTTATGGCCGAAGGCAGCCTTGTGGTTATGGACGGCACTGTTTTGGATATGATGCAGGTCTATGACGACTTGGATGCTCACATTGCCCAGTATGAATACGATGTTCGGGCTTTTGGCTTTGACCCCTATAATGCGAAAGAGTTCGTGGCCCGATGGGAAAACGAGAACGGGCCTTTTGGCATCGAGAAGGTCATCCAGGGCGCTAAGACGGAATCCGTACCATTGGGTGAGCTGAAGAAGCTTGCAGGGGAGAGGATGCTGTTGTTTGATGAGGAGCTTATGACCTTTGCCATGGGTAACTGCATTACGTTGGAAGATACCAACGGCAACCGAAAACTATTTAAGAAACGCTACGAGGAAAAGATCGATGCTGTAGCAGCCATGATGGATGCTTATGTGGCATATAAGATCAACCGTGAACAGTTTGATTGAGGTGAGAATTATGTGGGAATACCAATATGCTGGAGAAGAAGATTACCTGGCTCATCACGGCATTCTGGGTATGAAATGGGGTGTGCGGCGATTCCAGGATAAAAATGGCCGGTTGACCACCCTTGGCCGTAAAAGAGCTTTAATGGACAAGGAAGAATGGAATAAAGAGGACGTCGAACGCAATCGCAAGGAAGCAGCGGACCGAATCAAGTTTTATGGCGGTAAAAACATTGCCAAATCGAGAATCCAGAGCGAAGCCAACTATAAGAAACAAAAAATTACAGCAGAAGCAGATGTTAAAGAAACGCTTGCCATTGCAGGCACAATTGCTGCCGGAGCGGCGTTTATTGCTGCTGGTAATGTGGCGAATGTTCCATTGGGTATTGCTGCGGCTACTGGAGCAGTTGGTAGTTTAGCCTACGGAACGATTGTAAGTAAAGGTGCCAAATATGCTAAGCGGCTTGTTGACGAACATGCTAATGAACAGATTGGTTATACCATGGACAGCGATGCTGCTGCCGATGTTATTGTAAAGAATAAACGCTGATATTTCTGGAGGGGAGAACTATGTGGAATTACGTTGTGATTAACTCCGGGGAAGAGTGGAAAAAGAAAAATCGGAAAGACGATTCCCAGATTGTAAGAGCCGCCGGACGTGCCTTTGTGAACCGGTATCTGTGAGGTTAAACCATGGAAGAAAATTACTCTTTTGGCTCCAGGGTGAAACGCGCCTGGAATGCGTTCTTGATTCGAGACCCTCCGGTTTATCGCGGCGGTGAGGTTAGTTATGGCTACCGGCCTGACCGTGTACGGTTTACGAGAGGCAATGAGCGAACGATCGTGACCTCGGTTATCAACCGAATCGGTATCGACTGCGCTGCAATCAAAATGGTTCATGCCCGGATGGATGAGGATGACCGTTTCCTGAAAGAAATCGACAGCGGACTAAACAACTGCCTGAATGTGGAAGCGAACATCGACCAGACAGGCCGTGCGTTTATCCAGGACATGGTTATGAGCCTGATGGACGAGGGCTGCATCGCGATTGTTCCAGTGGATACTACCTCCAGCCCGCTTATGACCAATGGATATGACATCCAGAGCTTGCGGGTTGGCAAGGTGATCGAATGGTATCCCGATCGGGTACGGATTCGGCTTTACAATGACCAGACCGGGCGGCAGGAAGAAGTTACTCTGCCCAAAAGCATTGTTGGCATTGTGGAGAACCCGCTGTTTGCGGTAATGAATGAGCCTAACTCGACGATGCAGCGCCTGATCCGTAAGTTGGCCCTTTTGGATGTTGTGGACGAGCAGACCAGCTCCGGTAAACTTGATCTGATTATCCAGCTGCCCTATGTCATTAAGACAGAGGCCCGGCGGAAACAGGCTGAAGAACGGCGAAAGCTTGTGGAAGATCAGCTGGCAGGGTCCAAATACGGCATTGCTTACACTGATGGCACCGAGCGCATTACTCAGCTGAACCGAAGCCTTGATAACAACCTGATGAAGCAGATCGAGTATTTGCAGAATCTGCTTTGGAGCCAGTTGGGTATTACCCAGGCGGTTATGGATGGAACGGCTGACGATAAGACGATGCTGAACTACTATAACCGGACGATTGAACCGATCGTATCTGCTATCGTGTTGGAGATGCGGCGAAAGTTCCTGACTAAGACAGCCAGGAGCCAGCATCAGTCGATCGTGTTCTTTAACGATCCGTTTAAGCTGGTGCCGGTTGCACAGTTGGCTGACGTGGCTGATAAGTTCCGCCGGAATGAGATCCTGAGTTCGAATGAACTGCGCCAGATCGTTGGCTATCGCCCAAATGAGGACCCGAAGTCGGATGAACTGACGAACCCCAACATCAGTCAGAGTAAGGAAGAGCTTGCAAACAGCAAACCGATCGCTCCAAAGGAGGAGAATCAAAATGGCAAAGCGTAATTACGATTGCCGTGGCTGGGCCACCAAGTTTGGTGTGCTTTGCGGCGACGGTAGAACGATTATGCCAGGTGCATTCCGAGAGCAGGACGGCCAGGAAGTGCCACTTGTATGGAACCACCAGCATAACGATGCCAAGAATGTTTTGGGGCATGCCCTTTTGAAGGCTGAACCCGAAGGCATGAGGGCCTATGTAACTTTTAACGATACTGACCAGGGACGTAATGCGAAGGCTCTTGTGAAGAACCGTGACATTACGTCCTTTTCCATTTGGGCAAATGGGCTGCAGTATGCCGGCGATAAGAGCCGCGGCAATGTGGCTCATGGCATTATCCGAGAATTGAGCCTGGTGCTGGCCGGTGCTAACCCCGAGGCCCATATCGATGAAGTGCTTGCCCATGGCGAGGCCAGTGTTGATGAGGGCGTTATCTATAACAATGCCGGTGATATGGAATACGATTCCGGTGAGTTCGATGATACCCTTGAACATTCCGACGACAAAAAGGAGGAGCCTGAGATGGCCGAAGAAACTAAGAAAACCGAAAATGAGGAGACCGTGAAAGACGTGTACGATTCCATGTCTGACAAACAGAAGCAGGTTGTGGATTACATGGTTGGCATGGCTCTGAATAAAGGCAAGAAAACCGAAGACACTGAGGAGGAAACTGAAGTGAAGCATAATATTTTCGACAAAGAGACCGAGCGTACTGAGGATGTTCTGTCCCATGACGCTATGACTACCATCATCAATGACGCCAAGAAGGGCCGCCTGACTTTGAAGGAGGCTACCGAGGATTATCTGGAGCATTCCGAGGGTGATTACGGCATCAAGCAGATCGACCAGCTGTTCCCGAACTACAAGGAGCTGAATACTCCCCCGAAGTTTATCGATCGTGATCAGAGCTGGGTCAGTGTTGTGATGAACGGCGTCAAGCATGTTCCTTTCAGCCCCATTAAGACCAGCTTTGCTGATATCACCGCTGATGAGGCTCGTGCACGAGGCTACACCAAGGGCAAGAAGAAGATCGAAGAGGTCTTTACCCTGCTGAAGCGTACCACCGATCCCCAGACCGTTTACAAGAAGCAGAAGTTCGACCGCGATGATGTGATCGATATTACGGATTTCGATGTTGTCGCTTGGGTCAAGGCCGAGATGCGCGGCAAGCTGGACGAGGAATTGGCTCGTTCCTTCCTGATTGGTGACGGCCGTCAGTCTGATTCCGATGATAAGATCCAGGAAACCCATATTCGCCCGATCTGGACGGATGATGCAATGTACAGCGTGAAGCGTGAGATTACCAAGGGTGCTACTGACGGTGAAACTGCCAGCAACCTGATCGATGATACCATCCGTGCCCGCAAGGAGTACAAGGGTTCCGGCAATCCGACCCTGTTTACCAGTGAGGATGTTCTGGCCGAGATGCTGCTGCTGAAAGACAAGAACGGCATTCGTATCTACAAGAGCGTCGATGAGCTGGCCACTGCTATGCGCGTTTCCAAGATCGTTACTGTTCCCCAGTTTGACGGCAATCTGACCCGTGAGAACACCGCAAGCAACAAGAAGGATACCTTTACCCTGAAGGCCATTATGGTCAACCTGGTCGACTACACTGTCGGCGCTGACAAGGGTGGTGCAGTGTCCATGTTCGATGACTTTGACATCGACTACAACCAGATGAAGTACCTGATCGAGACCCGCTGCTCCGGTGCGCTGACTGTTCCGAAGTCCGCTATCGTCTTCGAGACCAAGGAGACCACCACGATTGGCGGTTGATCGTAGGTTAGCCTTTACTAACCTAAAAGGAGATTCTCATGGCTAAGTTTTACGGAAACATTGGATACTGTAAGCTGACTGAGACCGCGCCCGGTGTACATACCGAGGAGATTACAGTTCGGCCTTATTATGGCGATTTTATCCGGAATACACGGAGACTCCAGGGTACAGAGCATCTGAACGACGATCTCATCATCAGCAGTCAGCTGAGCATTATATCTGACCCGTATGCCCGTGAGAATTACTTTGCGATGCGTTATGCCGAATTTAATGGGGCAAAGTGGAAGATCAACGAGGTCGAGGTACAGTATCCACGACTGATCTTGACATTAGGAGGTCTTTACAATGGGGACGAGACTTGAGCTCCACCATGATTTGTGTGAGGTTTTGGGCTGCCCGGAAACCGGAAAGGATTGCAGGGTGTATTTTCAGCCTACGGTGAATACCCAGTTGAAGTACCCCTGTATTCTTTACGAGTGTAGTACAGCCGATACCAAATTTGCGGACAATGCCCCGTACCGATGGACAAAACGCTATCAGGTCACTGTGATCGATAAGAACCCGGATACGAAGATTCCGGAACTTATCGCACAGTGGCCGCTTTGTTTGTTTGACCGTTTTTACCCGGCAGACAACCTAAACCACTATGTATTAAACCTTTATTACTAAAGGAGGACAATCAAAATGGCAGCTATTACCTGGGATGATACCGGCAAGCGCTTTTACGAAACTGGCGTTGACCACGGTGTTCTGTACCCGTATAACATTACCTCTGGCAAATACACCCCCGGTGTGGCCTGGAATGGCCTGACCTCTGTCTCCGAGAGCCCCTCCGGCGCAGAGGAGACCGCCCTGTACGCCGACAACATCAAGTATGGTTCCATGCGTTCAGCCGAGGACCATGGCGGCACCATCGAGGCTTACACTTATCCTGATGAGTGGAATGAGTGTGACGGCCGTGTGCAGATCGCCAAGGGCGCTTATGCCAGCCAGCAGAGCCGCAAGATGTTTGGCCTGTCTTACCGCACCAAGATCGGCAATGATGTCAGCGATGAAGCTGGCTATAAGCTGCATCTGGTTTATGGTGCCACTGCTTCCCCTTCGGAGATGAGCCATGAGACCATCAATGACAGCCCTGACGCTGCGACTATGAGCTGGGATTACACCACCAACCCGGTTGCCGTTGCCGGCCATAAGCCGACTGCACACATCGTGATCGACAGCCGCACTGCGGACAAGAGCAAACTGTCTCAGTTGGAGGCCAAGCTGTACGGCGGCGAAAGCGACCAGCCTGAACTGCCGCTTCCTGCCGAGGTTCTGACTCTGCTGGGCGAAGTCGGCGCATAACTACGTTCTTTGAAAGGAGAAAATGACCATGCTTAAGAAAACCATTACCTATACCGATTACGACGGCCTGGAGCGTACCGAGGAATTCCGTTTTAATCTGACCAAGGCTGAACTGATGGACATGGAACTGACTACAGTTGGCACCTTCAGCAAGCTGATGCAGAAGATCATTGACGAGAAAGACATGGTACGCCTGGCCAAATATTTTAAGGAACTGATCCTGAAGAGTTACGGCGTGAAGAGCGATGACGGCAAGCGCTTTATTAAGAGCCCTGAGCTGAGTGAGGCTTTTAGCCAGACGGAAGCTTACAGTGAGCTTTATATGGAGTTGCTTGGCAACAGCGAGTATGCTGTAAAATTCATCCAGCAGGTCATGCCGAAGGATCTGGACCAGAACGAAGTTGTTCCGGCAGGAAATGTAACGGTTTTGCCTAAAGCATAAGGCATAAGGAGAGATAAGGAATGCTTGAGATTACTGTAGCCCCGAGAGAGTATTACGACGAGGCGAATAACCAGTTTATTACGGTACCGGAGCAGAAACTTGTGCTTGAGCATTCCCTTATCTCCCTTTCTAAGTGGGAATCAAAATGGCACAAAGTCTTTTTAAGTGACGAGGCTCATACCAAAGAGCAGCAGATCGATTATATCCGCTGTATGACGGTGAACAAGGCTGTAAACCCTATGGCTTATTACGGGATCACCAATAAACAGCTGGCGGAGATCGATGCGTATATCGAGGACCCGATGACAGCCACCTGGTTTGCGGATGAGAAGCGAACAGGAAAGAAAAAAGTTATTACTAACGAAGTGATCTATTCCTGGATGGTGGATTTGGGTATCCCTGTTGAGTTTGAGCGCTGGCATTTAAACCGGCTGATTACTTTGGTACGGGTTTTAAATAATAGCCATGAACCGAAGAAAAAGATGAGCAAAAAAGCTACCTTTGATAGATATGCAGAGCTAAATGCTAAGCGCCGGGCAAAGACCGGTACCAAAGGATGATTCCCTTTTAGAAGGAGAGATAAAAAATGAGACTTGCAGGCGGTATTACCAACGGACGAGTGCGAGTCCGTTACAATTATGCAAGATATGGTTATACCCGTGGCGGAGGAAAGACCTGGCACGGCGGTATTGACCTGGAACTTTTGGATGATAAGGAATATTTCGCCCCTTATTACAAAGACGGCACGAAAGTGAAGTTTAAAGTTACGAGAGCCAGAATTGTGACTTACAAATCCAATAGGACCTGGGAGTGGGGCTACTATATTTGCCTGGAAGTGCAGAACCCGCCAAAGGGCAGCCGGACGAGGTATATCTACCTGTGCCATAATGCAAAGCTGCTTGTTAAGGCCGGGGACATTGTAGAATCTGGTGACTTAATTGCCGTTATGGGTAATACCGGCAACGCGGCATTGGCTGACCCGCCGTATGAACATGTGCACTTTGAGTGCCGCGAAACTGCACTGGGAACAGGCATTGATCCGACAGAATATTGCGGTTGTCCGAATGAGGTTGGAACCTATGGAGAGGAGCCTGAAACTATGAGTGATCAGATCACGATTGATGTCTCTAAATGGCAGAAGGTGATTGAGTGGGATAGAGTCCCTTATAAAGCGTTTATTCGCATTGGGTACCGTGGGTACGGTGATGCCGGTACGTTGGTAACTGATGAATATTTTGAGCGAAATATTTCTGGAGCTTTGGCAAACAATAAGTTGGCAGGGTTCTATTTCTTCAGTCAGGCCAAGAATGCTGCGGAAGGTAAGGCCGAGGCCGAGTATGCTGTAAAGGTTCTGAATGGGCGTTGCAAAGGCCTTCCTATATTTTTTGATACTGAACCTTCGAATGAGCCTAACCATAACGGACGTGCCGATCATATTACTAAAGCCGCACGAACTGCCGCTGCTAAGGCTTTTTGCGACCGAATCAAAGAGCTTGGATATATGCCTGGTGTTTATACCTATACCACCTACGCATACTCCAATGTTTACTATGCAGATCTTGTGAATGAGAATGGGTATCTTGGTTGGTTGGCAGATGTCAGAACCAACTATGATAAGAGCTTACCTCGTCATATTCATCAGTATACGCAGGCAAATGTCCCTGGTATCACCAGCGGTGAGGTTGACATGAACCGAATCGTCAAGCCTTGGGACACAGATACGGCTCCTGCCGAACCTGCCAAACCGACGACCCCTACGATGCAGAAGATCACGATTGGACCCGTAAGCAACGGCGATGCCATGAAATTTTACAATCTGGCAAAAGAGCTGAAGCTGACAGACATGGGGCTGTATAAGGCTGAGTACGTGTAAGGAGAATCAAAATGGCCATTGTTTTTAAGCATAAGGGTGACCTTAAAAAGACAAAGCGTTTTTTAAAGCGCATGTCCGAAGAGGAATACCTGAAATGCCTGGATAAGTATGGCCGGAAAGGGGTAGAGGCATTGGCCCTGGCTACCCCGAGGGACAGCAGCAAAACTGCTGAGAGTTGGGACTACCGGATCAACCGGGATAAAGACGGTGTGAAGATCACATGGACCAACAGCAATGTGAATAAAGGCGTGAATATTGCAATCATCCTGCAATATGGTCACGGAACAAGGAATGGCGGATACGTTCAGGGTAGGGATTACATCAACCCGGCTATCCGCCCTATTTTTGACCAAATGGCAGCTGAGGTTTGGGGAGAGGTGACAAAGGAATGAGTTCGTCTATTGACCAGCGCATTGTGGAAATGCAATTTGACAATGCACAGTTTGAAAAGGGCATTTCGACCTCTTTGAAAAGCCTTGACAACCTGGAAAAAGGACTGAAGCTGGACGGAGCCAGCAAAGGATTGCAGAGTGTTGCGAATGCTGCAAACTCTATGAACTTTGATGGCTTGCAGAGCGGCATTTATGCTGTGCAGCAGAAGTTCAGTGCCTTGGAAGTGATTGGCATTACCGCATTACAGCGAATTACGAACCAGGCTATTTCTGCCGGTGCGGCCCTTGTGAACTCTCTTTCGATGGACCAGATCTCGGCCGGTTGGAGTAAATACGGTGCTAAGACCAAAGCAACCCAAACGCTGGTTGCCCAGGGAAATGCCCTGGAAGACGTGAATAAGCAGATGGAGCAGCTGAACTGGTTCACCGATGAAACCAGCTACAACTTTACCGATATGCAGGAGAATATTGCTAAATTCACCGCTACCGGCAAAGGACTGGAAGAATCCGTTACTGCCATGGAGGGTATTGCCCTTTGGGCTGCGGCATCGGGCCAGAATGCCACTACTGCAAGCCGTGCGATGTACCAGCTGAGCCAGGCAATGGGCGCTGGTGTAATGCGCAAGGAGGATTACAAGAGTATTCAAAATGCAAGCATGGATACCGATGAATTCAGACAGAAATGCCTGGACGCCGGTGTTGCATTGGGCACCTTGAAGAAAAATGCTGATGGGACCTATAAGTCTTTGATGGCGAACTCTAAGGCTTTTAATAAATCCCAGTTTGCAGAGCATCTGACGGATGACGCTTGGCTTACCAGCGATGTCATGATGCGGGTTTACAACGATTACGCCAAGGCCGTTGACCAGATCTATACCTATGTACAGGATAAAGCAGATGCAGGTGAGATCATCACTACCTCGGAAGCCATTGAGGCGATGGGTGATAAGGTTGATGCCTTTGGTTTGAAAGTATTTAAAGCCGGTCAGGAAGCACGTACCTTTGACGATGCTATCGACTCTGTGAAGGACGCTGTTTCTACTGGCTGGATGAAGACTTTTGAACTGATATTTGGCGACGCCGAACAGTCTACGAAGTTGTGGACTGACTTAGCGAATGATCTTTATGAGGTATTTGCTGAAGGTGGCAACGAGCGCAATGATTATCTTGAGCGATTGATGGGCAAGCAAAGCGATGCTTTGACGGAAGCCCAGTGGAAGACGGTTGCGGAGACTACGACCGCCACCGATACTTTGAAACAGGCACTGATGGAGACG
>OHAY01002728.1_pt1 | contig 13412 bp, 9 predicted proteins | sample 1577191 | NCBI WGS metagenome assembly OHAY01 (sample SAMEA3541504, study PRJEB24748) | human gut metagenome | biome: human gut; feature: human-associated habitat; material: faeces | place: China | collected 2012 | reverse complement strand
TCTACGAACGTACGGAAAAAGATATGAAAGACCGTCTTGATTCCTACAAGGAATTAGCTAAGCGGTAATACGCAGCAGCATATACACAGCAGCATATACGCTCCCGGCATGCAGCTCTGATACGTCAGAGCTGCATGTTTTTTACGTAAAACATCCTGCTGTTTTCTTGAAATGTTCTTGACAATTCACAAAATTTGATTCTAGAATATATAGAGTATCATACTATGAGTACGGGAAAGGATATCCATGACAGTCAAACACATTACAAAACGACAGTTGCAGACGGAAGCGAACCGCCAGTATATTATGAACGTAGCCCAGGACCTGTTTTCCCATAATGGCTATGAAAAGACATCCATGAAAGAAATCAGTACGGCAGCAAAGCTTCCCATCGGCTCCTTATATTACCATTTTAAGAATAAAGAAGATTTGCTGCTCCAGATATGCATCTCTATTGCCCGGACTCCTATGCCCAATCTGTCGCAGGATGTGGTGCAAAAGGCCAGAAAACCGTATCAGCACCTGTTCAAGGAAATCGATATGTATGGGGATCTGTGGGCCAATGCCGGTGAAGCTTTCGCCTATAACGTGTACCGGACATTTGAATATATCTATGATACGGAACACAGTTATTTGTCCATAGACTTTTATAATAACATGCTCAATTTCATCAAAGTGGCCCAGAGCATCGGTACCTTCGACGATACGATTTCTGCAGAAGAAGCGACGGAGTATTTGTTCATGATTATCCGTACCCTGATTTATGAATGGTCCCAGACGCGGCACCATCATGAAGATATCTGGCTTTGCGGCAAATATCTGCCACGGATTTTAAAAACATTCGTCAAAGAGTAAAACGCCCGGCCGGGCGTTTTTCTGATAAAAGGAGCGTTTATGCTATGAAACCTTTTGTACATCTTCATGTGCATACCCAGTACAGCCTCTTTGATGGGATGTGCCGCATTCCGGAAATGGTATCCCGGGCCAAGGAACTGGGAATGCCGGCAGTGGCGATTACCGATCATGGTAATATGTACGGCGTCATCCACCTCTATAAAGAGGCACAGGCGCAGGGAATCAAGCCCATCCTGGGGTGTGAAGTCTACATGACACGGGGCAGCCGCATGGATCATCCGGCTAAGGAACGTCTTTGCCATCTGATCCTGCTGGCAAAAAATAATGAAGGCTATCATAATCTGATTAAAATTGTTTCCAAAGGATTTATTGATGGGGAAAACAACTATCACCGTCCCCGCGTTGACTACGATCTCCTGAAAACCTATCACACCGGGCTCATCGCTCTCAGTGCGTGCATTGAAGGGCAGATCCAGCAGGATCTCATCAATCGCAATGAAGCAGGAGCACGGCGTGCGCTGGAAGAACTGGTATCGATATTCGGGAAAGAGGACTTCTATCTGGAAGTGCAGAACCACGGACTGCCGGAAGAAAAACTGGTGCGCCATATTTTTAAAGACTGGGCCCGGGAATACGGTCTGAAATTAGTGGCCACGAACGACTATCATTATATTTACAAAACGGACGCCCCGGCACAGGAAGTCAAGCTCTGTATTTCTACAGGCTCTACACTGGATGATCCTAACCATTTCCGCTTCTCCAATGATGAATTTTATATGAAAGACGGCGACGAAATGGCGGCTTTGTTTGCCGATATGCCGGAAGCCCTCGACACGACACTGGAAATTGCCGATAAATGCAATGTGACGATACCCTTTGATGAACGGCATTTGCCTAAATTTCCTGTACCGGACGGCGAAACGGATACGTCATATCTGCGCAAACTTTGTGAAGAAGCGCTTCCCAGACGATATCATCCCGTGACCGAAGAGGTGCGGAAACGGCTCGATTATGAACTGGGTGTCATTGAAACTATGGGATTCCCCTCGTATTTCCTAATCGTCTGGGACTATGTCAAATTCGCCAGAGACCATGACATTCCCGTCGGTCCCGGCCGTGGTTCTGCCGCCGGTTCCGTCGTAGCCTATCTGCTGGGGATTACCGGGCTGGATCCGCTCAAATACCATCTTCTTTTCGAACGATTCCTCAATCCGGAACGGGTCACCATGCCGGATATTGATATGGACTTCTGCTACGAAAACCGCAGCAAGGTCATCGATTACGTCACACAGAAATATGGGCAGGATCATGTAGCCCAGATTATCACTTTTGGTACCCTGGCTGCCCGTGCGGTCCTGCGCGATGTGGGACGGGTCATGGACATGCCTCTCAGTGAAGTGAACCGCATCGTCAAAATGGTGCCGGCCGAACTGGGTATTACTCTCGATAAAGCACTCGATGAAAGCAAGGAATTCCGCGGTGAATACGAAAAAGACGAACAGGTGCATCAGCTCGTTACCTACGGGAAAATCCTCGAAGGTCTGCCACGCCACTCGTCTACCCACGCAGCAGGGGTGGTCATTTCGGCCGCTCCTGTCGATGACTATGTGCCGGTCCAGTTTTCCAAAGAACATTATCTGACGACTCAGTATGATAAAGACCTCGTAGAAGAACTGGGCCTGCTGAAAATGGACTTTCTCGGCCTGCGTACACTGACCGTCATCGGGGATACAATCAAGCTCATCAAGGCCAACCGCGGCATCGACCTCGATATCAATGCCATTCCTCTCGATGATCCGGAAACGGGGAAGCTGCTCACGGAAGGGGATACGGCCGGCGTATTCCAGATGGAATCGGAGGGCATAACCAACCTGGTCAAGGAACTGGCACCGACTCATTTCGAAGACATGATCCCCACGGTGGCCCTGTACCGGCCGGGTCCTCTGGGAAGCGGCATGGTAACGGATTTTATCAAGCGAAGCCATGGTGAAACAAAGGTAACCTATCTCCATCCGCTGCTGGAACCCATCCTGAAAGATACGTACGGTGTCATCCTCTATCAGGAACAGGTCATGCAGATTGCTTCGGCTATGGGTGGCTTTACGTTGGGGCAGGCCGACCTGTTGCGCCGCGCCATGGGCAAGAAAAAAGAAAAAATCCTGGTGGCACAGCGTAAGAATTTCCTGGCTGGCACACAGAAAAATCATATTCCTGATGATATAGCCAATAAAGTATTCGACCTCATGGTTTACTTTGCCGGTTATGGGTTCAATAAGTCCCATTCCGCAGCCTATGCCTATATTGCCTGGCAGACGGCTTATCTGAAAGCCCATTTCCGTCCGGAATTTATGGCGGCTACCATGACCAGTGTTATCAATGATATCAGCAAAATCAGTTATTATATCCAGGAATGCAAGCGCCATGGCGTGCCTGTTTTGTCTCCTGATGTCAATGCCAGTGTCTATATGTTTTCTGTACAGGGAGAGAGCATCCGTTTTGGCCTGTCCGGCGTCAAGAGCGTAGGGCAGAACGCCATCACGGAAATTGTGAATAAACGGGAACAGGACGGACCCTATCAGTCGCTGGAAGATTTTTGCAGCCGCGTTGATTTTCATCTGGTCAATAAACGGGCCATGGAAAGTCTCATTAAATGCGGGGCTATGGACTCGTTTGGCAAACACCGGTCCCAGCTCATGTCGGTTCTCGACCAGGCCATGGCACTGGGGTCTCTGTATCAGAAAGAACGCGATTCAGGACAGATGGGCCTCTTTGACATGGAAGAGGAAAAACAGGTATCGTCACTGACCTATCCTGCCGTTCCGGAATATCCGATTGAAATGCGGCTGGCCATGGAAAAAGAGTATGACGGTTTTTATTTTTCCGGTCATCCCCTCGATGCCTTCCATGATGTCATGGATACGCTGACGCCATTGTCGGCACTATATGGAGAACATAAAGAGCAGTACGATGGACGGGTCATGGAAGTAGGCGGACTGATCACGGCCCGGCGTCAGGTCCTCACCAAGCACAAGGATACGATGGCGATTCTGACACTGGAAGATTATACCCACACGATCAGCATCGTCGTATTTCCCAAGACGTACGGGCGCTATGGAAGCCTCACTGCCACCGATCTGGCTGTCCGTATCACCGGGCGGGCCGATATCAACGACGAAAACACCCAGATTGTGGCAGAACGTATCGCGCCACTGGGAGAAGAAAAAGCAGAGGCTCCCATTGCCAGTGCCCATGCAGCCATCCATACAGGAGCTATGTGGCAGCCCGGAGGAGGAACGAAATTGTTCATTAAAATCCCGGCCCACCTGGAACGGACGGATCTGAGCTCGACCATTGCAGGGGTCCTGAAAAAATATCCGGGAACGGTCAAAGTCTATTTTCACCTCATGGGAAGCCGCAAGACGATACTGACCAACGAACAGTACTGGATTACGCCGGATGAAGACCTCCATCGCGAACTCCAGGCCCTGCTGGAACCGGGGTCTCTGGTGTTGAAGTAAAGAGGAGATGGTGGATTCACCCCTTGACAAACAGGACACAACCTATTAAAATGTCGGATATATGGAAAAGCAATGAACAAGACGGTCTGCAGATACTTCTTGGCAGCGAACCGGGGACAGTGTGAGCCCGGGAAAGAGAGTCTGCAGGCGGATCACTTGGGAGCCGCAGCCGCGTTCCGGCTGACGGGTAGCGTCGTTATACTGCTATGAGAGTGGCTGCACAGCAGTCAATAGGGTGGTACCACGGTGATTACGTCTTCGTCCCTTTGGGATGGAGACGTTATTTTTTTACTTTTGAAGGAGGAAATACAATGGATTACGGTAAAACGCTTCATTTACCAGAAACCGACTTTCCCATGCGCGGCAATCTGCCGAAACGCGAACCAGATATGATCAAATTCTGGCAGGAAAACAAAATCTATGAAAAACGCTTGAAGAAGAGACAGGGCTGCAAGAAATTCATTTTGCACGATGGCCCTCCGTACGCCAATGGCAAACTCCATATCGGCCATGCGTTAAATAAATGCCTGAAAGATTTCATCCTGAAATACAAGACCCAGACCGGTCATTATACCAAATATATCCCTGGCTGGGATACGCACGGCCTGCCTATCGAACATGCCGTCATCAAAGATACGGGTCTCAACCGTCATGAAATCGCACCACTTGACCTGCGGGCCAAATGTCGTGAATACGCTCTCCAGAACGTCGATATGCAGCGCAAGGATTTCATCCGTTTCGGCGTCCTCGGCGACTGGGAACATCCCTACCTGACATTGCAGAAGCCGGTCGAAGTCGCACAGATCGGGGTATTTGGAGAAATGGCCAAGAAAGGCTATATCTACAAAGGCCTGAAGACCGTATACTGGTGCCCTCATTGTGAAACGGCACTGGCTGAAGCCGAAATCGAATATAAAGACGATAAATCGTTCTCTATTTACGTAAAATTCAAATCGGTAGATCTCAACTGCCATATGCCGAAAGGTGCCGATCCGGAAAAGGTATTTGCCCTCATCTGGACGACGACACCCTGGACCATTCCCTGCAACGTGGCTATCAGTGCCAACGAAGAATTTGATTATGTCTGGGTCCGGGTAGGTGATGAATATCTGCTCATGGCCAAAGATCTGGTTGAACCGACCATGAAGGCCGGCAAAGTAGAAGATTACGAAGTACTGCCGGATGTCATGAAAGGCAAACAGCTCGAAGGCCTCGTATTCCAGCATCCTCTTTATGCGGACCGTAAAGTGCCTGTTATCCTGGGCGACCATGTCACTCTGGAAGCCGGTACGGGTCTCGTCCACACGGCTCCGGACCATGGCGAAGATGACTTCAATGTCTGCATGAAATATGCTGCCTGGGGTTTGAAACCGCTGGGCACAGTAGATGGAACCGGCCGTTACACCGATAAGGTTCCCGGATTTGAAGGCCAGTTCGTATTTGATTCCAACGTGCCGGTCATCAAAAAACTGGCAGAAATCAATGCCCTCTTTGCCAAGAGCACGTTCCGTCATCAGTATCCGCACTGCTGGCGCTGCAAACAGCCGATTATTTATCGTGCAACGGAACAGTGGTTTGCTTCCGTCGATGGGTTCCGCCAGGAAGCGCTCGACGCTATTGACAAAGTACGCTGGATTCCGTCCTGGGGCCATGACCGTATTTACAATATGATCCGCGACCGCGGTGACTGGTGCATTTCCCGTCAGCGTGTCTGGGGCGTGCCCATTCCTATCTTCTACTGCAAGAACTGCGGCGAACACATCATCAATGACGAAACAATTTCGCATCTGCAGAAGATGTTTGCTGAAGAAGGCTCCAACACATGGTGGATGCATGACGTCAAAGAACTCCTGCCCGAAGGCTATAAGTGCCCGCACTGCGGCGGTACGGAATTCCGCAAAGAAGAAGACACCATGGATGTCTGGTTCGATTCCGGCTGCACTCATCAGGGTGTCATGAAAAATGACCCCGATTCGGGATATCCTGTCGATATGTACCTCGAAGGATCCGACCAGCACCGCGGCTGGTTCAACAGCTCTCTTCTGACTTCCGTTGCTATCAACGGCATCGCTCCTTACCGTCAGGTCCTGACCCATGGCTTTACTGTCGATGGTGAAGGCCGCAAGATGAGTAAATCCGTCGGCAATACGGTCGCTCCGCAGGAAGTTATCGAAAAATACGGTGCCGATGTCATGCGTCTCTGGGTTGCATCAGCTGACTATCAGGGTGATATCCGCCTCTCGCCGAAAATCCTGAAACAGCTTTCCGACGTATATCGTAAGATCCGCAATACCTTCCGCTATCTCCTGGGCAACCTGGCCGATTACAATCCGGCAACGGATGCTGTCGCTTATGAAGACATGTCCGAACTGGATAAATGGGCACTCCTGCGCATGGAACAGGTATTGGAAACGGTAACCGATGCTTATGAAAATTACCAGTTCCACGTCATGTATCATGCTATTCACAATTTCTGCACCGTCGATCTGAGTGCTATCTACCTGGATATCATCAAAGACCGTCTTTACACGGAAAAAGCCGATGCCAAGATCCGCCGCAGCGCCCAGACGGCCATGTATCAGATTCTCGATACACTGGTCAAAATCCTCGCTCCTGTCCTGTCCTTTACAACCGAAGAAGTATGGCAGAACATGCCCGCTGTAGAAGGAAAAGAAGAAAGCGTACTGCTTACGGACTGGCCGGAAAAACATCCGGAATATCTCAATGCCGATATGGAAAAACGGTGGAATACGCTCCTGTCGTACCGCAGTGATTTCATGCGTGCTCTGGAAGTTGCCCGTAAAGATCATAAAATCGGCCATCCTCTCGACGCAGCCGTTGCGATTTATGCCGATGGAGAAGACTATGATTTCCTCAGCCAGTGGCAGAAACGCCTGGCGACACTGCTTATCGTCAGTGAAGTCACTCTCGTAAAAGGAGATGCCCCGGCTGATGCTATGGCTGGTGAACACCATGCAGACACGAAGGTTGTCGTAGAACCGTCGTCCCATGAAAAATGCGAACGCTGCTGGAAACATGATGCCAGTGTCGGTTCCGACCCGGACCATCCGACATTATGTGCCCGCTGCGCTGCTGTATTGAAAAAATAATATCCTGCCGGAATTACCGGCAACAAAAGGAGCTGTCGCATAAAGACAGCTCCTTTTTGAGTTTTAAGTTGTCAGTTTGTAGTGGATTAAAAAGTTTAATTCATTTTCTATAAACTACAAACTATACAGCAAAAGGGACTGCACATGATGACATCATGCGACAGTCCCTTTTAATTTTTTAGCGGCCACAGATTCTGTCTGGCACTTATGTGGAGATAATATATTGTACCCATGACTGAAAGTTTAGAATTACGCAATGAGAATAACAATTTTATATAACATATATAGATACGAGTGTTGACATAGATGCAAGTGAGTAGTATGCTACATACAAGCGAAGACGATAAGGAGGTGATTCATATGGTGATAACCAAGATTTCCATCAAAGAGCAGGTGTATGAATATCTGAAATCAGCTATTGTCCGGGGAACTCTCGCTCCACATACGATTTATTCTGAACAGATGATCGCTGACGAATTGCAGGTATCGCGGACCCCCGTACGGGAAGCGATACAACTCCTAAAGCATGAAAACCTGGTCGAAATTTATAGCAACCGCGGTTTTGGTGTCAAAGCTATCTCATCAGAAGATATAGACGAAATCATCGAGGCCCGTCTGGCTATCGAGGAATTCGGCATACGCAGGCTGGTACGGGACTGCCGCTCAGAAAAAGGGCAGATGGCATTAGATCAACTGGCTTTGTGTATCGAAAAGACGAAGAAAGCTGCGAAATCACATCATCAATATGAATTTTCCGAATCGGACGTAGCGTTTCACAGGCTGCTGGTCGCCTTTACAGAAAATCCGTATCTGATGCAGGTTTCTGATATGATCCATACGAAGCAGGAACAGGCAACTGTCCATTCTCTCCATGATACAGACCGTATGGCAAAGGCAATCAGGGAGCATGAATGTATTTTGACGTTTCTGCGTGCCGGTGATGAAACAGGGGCAGTCAGAGCCTTTGAAGAGCATATGCAGGTTACCAGCGAAATCCTGCACACAGCTGAAACCGTAGCAGACAATTAAAATTTTATTATATTGCTGGTCAAGGAGGTCATTACTATGTTAAAAGTAGGGTTTGTAGGTCTGGGTATTATGGGTAAACCGATGGTCATGAATATGCTGAAAGCCGGCATTGATGTCACCGTATCCGATTTGAAACAGGAACTGGTCGATGAAGTCGTTGCGGCCGGCGGTAAATCGGCAGCTTCGGTCAAAGAACTGGCTAAAGGCAAAGATGCCGTATTTACTATTCTGCCGACAGCAGCTATCGTACAGGACGTACTCACGAAAGAAGACGGCATCCTGGCCGGCGTCGATGCAGGTACAGTCGTCGTCGATTGCAGCTCCGTTTCTCCTATCGAATCCAAACAATGCCGTGATCTGGCGGCTGCCAAAAACTGTCCCTTCCTCGATGCTCCTGTCAGCGGCGGCGAAGAAGGCGCTATTAATGGTACCCTGGCATTCATGATCGGTGGCGATGAAAAAGCTGCTGAAAAAATCAAAGATGCTTTCGAAGCCATGGGTTCCAGCTGGATCGTCGTCGGCCCGACCGGCAGTGGCTCTGTCACGAAACTGGCCAATCAGATTATGGTAAATGTCAATATCTGTGCCGTTGCCGAAGCACTGGTACTGGCCCAGAAAGCCGGCGCAGATCCGAAGAAAGTATTTGAAGCCGTCCGCTGCGGCCTGGCTGGCAGCACCGTTCTGGAAACGAAAGCACCGAAGATGTTCAACCGTGATTTTAAAGCCGGCGGCACCATCAAGGTCAACCTGAAGGATATCACGAATGTCATGAATACAGCCCGCGATCTGCAGGTACCACTGTTCCTGTCCGGAATCGTACAGCAGATCCAGCTCAGCCTTAAACAGTCCGGTCATATTATGGATGACCATGCCGGCTACGTTCAGTTCTACGAACAGATTTCCGGTGTCACTGTCAAAACGGAAGAAAAATAAGAAGTGCAGAAGAGGAGATTATCATGGCGAAAGTATTAAAAGAAGAATTATTCAATACCCTTCCGGCTGTACAGGTGAATGAAGAAGAAATCACGAAAGAACTGCTGAAAGAATTACAGGAATTCCATAAAAAAATCGTCGTCCTCGACGATGATCCCACAGGGACCCAGACAGTACACGACATATCTGTATACACGGAATGGACGGAAGATGCCCTGACCCAGGGCTTTGACGAAGCCAATTCAGAATTTTATGTATTGACTAACTCCCGGGCTTTCTCACGCCAGCATACAACGGAAGTACATCAGACGATAGCACAGCGGGTATCGGCTATTGCCAAAAAGACCGGCAAAGATTTCATCGTCATCAGCCGTAGTGATTCCACGCTGCGCGGCCACTATCCGCTGGAAACGCAGGTCCTCAAAGATACACTGGAAGCGAATGGCGCTCCTGTCATCGACGGGGAAGTCCTGATGCCATTCTTTAAAGAAGGCGGCCGCTTTACGATTGGAAACGTTCATTACGTACAGGAAGGGGACTATCTGGTACCGGCCAATGAAACGGAATTTGCCCAGGACAGCACCTTTGGATATACGGCGGCGACTATGCCCGAATATATCGAAGAAAAAACGGGCGGTGCGTATAAGGCTGACAGTGTTACCTGCATTGCCCTGGAAGATCTGCGGGCCGGTAATATAGATAAAGTGGCAGCCCAGCTGGAAGCGGTCCATGATTTCAACAAAGTCATCGTCAATTGCACCGATTACATTGATGTCAAAGTATTTGCCCTGGCATTGCTCAAGGCAATGAAAGCGGGACGTCATTTCATGTTCCGTTCCGCAGCGGCTCTGACCAAAGTACTGGGTGGCGTATCGGATAAACCTCTGCTGACGAAAGAAGAATTGGTCGTAGCCGGCAACACGAATGGCGGCCTCATCATCATCGGCTCCCATGTCAAGAAGACGACCCAGCAGCTGGAAAAATTGAAAGAACTGGATAATATTGATTTTATCGAATTCAATCATCTCATGGTCCTGGAAAGTGATGAAAAACTGGAAGAAGAAATCCAGCGCGTCATCAATAAAACAGAAGCGAACCTGAAAAACGGCATTACGACCGCCGTTATGACAGGCCGCAAGCTGTTGAAAATGGATACAAAAGAAGAATCTCTCCGCGTGTCTGTCAAGATTTCCGATGCACTGGTCAGCATTGTGACACGCCTGTCTGTCCAGCCGAAATTCATCATTGCCAAAGGCGGTATTACGTCCAGCGATGTGGCGACTAAAGGCCTGTCTATCAAGAAAGCACTGGTTCTCGGTCAGGTGGCTCCTGGCATTCCTGCGTGGAAAGCCGGAAGCGAAAGCAAATTCCCTGGTATGAGCTATGTCGTATTTCCGGGCAATGTCGGGGCTGTGACGACTCTGCGTGATGTCGTGGCCATGATGAATGCCTGAGATAGGAGTCATCTATGCTTATTAATCTCCGGGACATGCTGCATTATGCAGAAGAAAAAAATATAGCTGTCCCTTCCTTCAATGTCTATAATGTGGAATCTGTCCAGGCTGTCTGGCAGGCGGCGACGAAAAAAGATTCACCTGTCATCATTGCGTTTGGTGAGTCCTATGATAGTCATATGCCGATTGAATCGGCAGCGGCTTTGATATTGTCTTATGTCCGCGATGCACAATTGCCAGTGGTGCTTCATCTGGACCATTGCCGGAGTCAGCGGAATATCCTGCGCGCTTTGCGGGCTGGTTTTACCTCTGTCATGTTCGACGGATCAGCAAAGCCGCTGGCTGACAATATTGAAGATACGAAGGCTATTGTACGTATGGCACATGATCTCCATGTCAGCGTCGAAGGCGAATTAGGCTATATGAATGAAGAAGATGGTACAGGCAGCGTTCACCTTGGTACAGGATACACGACCGTCGTTGCGGCCCGCCAGTATGCTGAGGAAAGCGGTGTCGATGCCCTGGCCGTAGCCATCGGAAATGCCCACGGTATTTATAAGGGTACGCCCAGTCTGGATCTGGACCGCCTCGATGATATCCGGCAGGCTGTCACGGTCCCACTGGTCCTCCATGGCAGTTCGGGAATTCCTGTAGCGTTGCTGCAGGAAGCTATCCGCCGGGGAATCCGCAAAATCAATGTAAATACGGAAGTATCGACGACGGGAATTCAGGCTGCACGGGATTTCCTCGCTACTCATATGGATCCCAATACACGATTCGAAAAAATGACAAAAGCTGCCGAAACGGCGATGAGTCAGGTCGTACAGACGTATATTGATATTTGTGCATTGAAAAAATAATCATAGTACACGAAAAAGGCGCTGTCTTCATTGGAACAGCGCCTTTTCGTGTACTATGAAATCTTCCGTTTCATTTACTCAATATGGTATTCGAGATATAGTTTTTTCCGTACCTCTTCGTTTTCAATGGCTAAATCCAGATCTTGAAGGCGGCCATCGGCTTTTAATAATTTTAGTAAAGTCGTCAGCCGGCTTTCTCCCTCCCGGCGGCCTTCCTGACGCCCTTCCATGCTCCATTTTTCCATTTCTCTGCACATGGCATTCACCTCCTCAGGATTATTTTTGTAACGGGAAACTTATTGTTTTTGCTAGAAATTATTTATATACAATTCAAGTATATCATAAAAATAGAAAGAGAACAAATGTTTTATCTGTAGCAGACAGAATGGCATTTCGGCTTTTAATACGTAATGTAATTATACATGCTTATATAGCATAACTCGTCACGTTTTTATATATTATGGTCATAATATATATTACTGTTTGACAAGCGTATTAAATGGGTTATAATATATTTATGAAAAGAAAGAAATCATCTAGTTTATCATCTATTGTACCTATCATTTAGTATCCTAGTACTGTAGAAATTGATTCCCAGACATGCTATGTTTCTATTGTCAGAACAGGAGACAGCTCTTTTGGATTCCGCCCCCCGTTTTCAACGTATCAAACAGAAAACATCCTGAGAACCAAAGGAGAGGAAGTGTAACCATGGACGCACTGAAAAAAGCTGTACCACTGCTGACAACGGTTGTTATTATCGGACTGGCTGCTGCAGTTATTTATTTTGAATAAGCAATGGAGAACGGGCTGTCTGTAAAGACAGCCTGTTTTTGATATAGGTGTAGTAGCAGTAGCCGCACTGGCTCTGATTCTTTAATATTCACAGATACTTTCATACATCCATATAAACATAAAATGCGCCGGAGAGGGGAAGCTCCGGCGCATTTTATGTTTATATGGAAAAACCGCGGCATAGAATATATCCTGTGCCGCGGCTTTTTTTTAACTTATTTATTGCTGTCAGCGATGCATTCGTTCAGATCTGCAATCAGAGCGTCTACGTCAATGCCGTGTGCGCCGGCACCTTCGCCAATGGTTTCAAAATGAGCGGCCATGCAGCCGATGCAGCCGAGACCATAAGCCTGGAATATCTGCACGATTTGTGGATATTTCTGGACAGCTTCGATGATACCTGTGTCTTTGGTAATAACTGGCATGTGAATTCCTCCTTAAAAATTCTTTTCCGAACGTTTTGAAAGAACTCCGGACTGGATTCATTATATCATACTTTATCTCCTTTGGCAGGTGGTAAATGCAACGAAATTGCAGAAAATTCTAACTTTTTTTTTAAGGATGATGAGTCATAGCAAGTAGATTTCACGACAGCATATACACATCGTACAGACATTATATATAACAATTATTTATTTCTATATAATAATTTTATTATAACACATCATTTCACGATTAAGTTAAACGTAAAACGTAAACATAAAGAATAGAGTAAATAAACTTTTTGTTTTATATAAAATAATAAAATATAGTAGCATGGTTCGTATATTTTTAGTTTTCATATAACAACAAGAAATAGAATAAACATATTTTATACATTTGTCCATTTGCGATAATATTTATTCGTCGATTATGATT
>OHAY01002723.1_pt1 | contig 13432 bp, 13 predicted proteins | sample 1577191 | NCBI WGS metagenome assembly OHAY01 (sample SAMEA3541504, study PRJEB24748) | human gut metagenome | biome: human gut; feature: human-associated habitat; material: faeces | place: China | collected 2012 | reverse complement strand
GAATGGAAGGCAACCGGCAAGTAACCAGAGAGCTGCCTTTCTATAATCTGGACATGATCATTTCTTTGGGGTACAGGGTAAAATCCCTGATTGCCACCCAGTTTCGCCGGTGGGCCACGGAGCGCCTGAAAGAATATATGATCAAGGGCTTCACGATGGACGATGAACGCTTGAAAAATTTGGGCGGTGGCAACTATTGGCGCGAACTGCTGGAACGGATTCGGGACATTCGTTCTTCGGAAAAAGTGATGTATCGTCAGGTGTTGGACTTGTACGCCACCAGTGTGGACTATAACCCCAGAAGTGCGGAATCTGTTGCGTTTTTCAAAATGGTGCAGAACAAGCTTCATTATGCGGCGCATGGACATACGGCGGCGGAAGTGATCTATGAGCGGGCCGATGCAGATAAGCCGTTTATGGGGCTTACCACTTTTTCGGGCGACTTCCCCACGGCAAAAGATATTGGGATTGCCAAGAATTATTTGACAGAGGAAGAACTTCGGGTTCTGAATCAGATGGTATCCGGTTATTTTGATTTTGCCGAGGTGCAGGCCATCCGTCACCGGCCCATGTATATGAGCGATTATGTGGAGCAGCTAGATAACATTCTTCGGGCGACTGGGGAAGAAGTATTGACCCATGCAGGGAAAATCAGTCATGCACAGGCGATGGAAAAAGCGAAAGCAGAATATAAACGTTATCAAGCACAAACCCTTTCCCCTGTCGAGGAAGAATATCTGAAGACCATCAAACAGTTGGGGAAAACGGCCAAGACGGAAGCGGAAAAGCAGGATGATACTTCTAATCCAAGTTAAAATAGCCAATCCAATTTTTCGATTGGCACCACATGAGGAAGATTAAGATGCAGAAAGAGAAGATAAAAGTTTACACCTATACCAGAGTCTCCACCGCTATGCAGGTGGATGGCTATTCGCTGGATGCACAGAAAGCCAAAATGAAAGCCTACGCAGACTATAACGATTATGAGATCGTCGGCGAATATGAGGACGCGGGAAAGTCTGGAAAATCCATTGAAGGCCGGGCGCAATTCAGCCAGATGATGGAGGACATCAAATCCGGAAAAGATGGCGTGTCCTATGTTCTGGTGTTCAAATTGTCCCGGTTTGGCAGAAACGCGGCGGACGTGCTCTCTTCCCTTCAGGTTATGCAGGATTTTGGCGTCAATCTGGTTTGTGTGGAAGATGGCATTGATTCTTCCAAGGACGCTGGCAAATTGATGATCTCTGTTCTGTCTGCCGTAGCAGAGATCGAGCGTGAAAACATCCGTGTCCAAACCATGGAGGGCCGCATCCAAAAAGCAAGGGAGGGCCGCTGGAACGGCGGCTTTGCCCCCTATGGGTATCAACTGGTGGATGGGAAATTGGTCATCAACGAGGAAGAGGCAGAGGCCATTCGTGTCATCTACGACCAGTATGTTCACACGGACATTGGCGCAAATGGCATCGCAAAGTATCTGGAGAACCACGGTATCCGCAAGATTCCCCGGCAGAATGGGAAGAATCCCCTGTTTGATGCACACCTGATCCGGCTGATTCTGAAAAATCCTGTGTACTGCGGAAAAATTGCCTATGGCCGCCGCAAGACAGAAAAAGTTCGTGGCACAAGAAACGAATATAAACTGGTGGAGCAGGACAACTATTTGCTTGCAGACGGGCAGCATGAAGCGATTGTTTCGGAAGAAGTCTGGCAAGCGGTGCAGGTGAAGCTGCTGGCGCAGGCCAAGAAATACGAACACGTCAACCGCGGGAAAGACGAGCACGTACATCTTCTTTCCGGCATTGTAAAGTGCCCAGTTTGCGGAGCTGGGATGTACGGGAACAAAAGCATCAAGCACAAGAAAGACGGCACCAAGTATAAGGATTTTTATTATTACGGATGCAAGCACCGTACCATGATACGCGGGCATAAATGCGATTACAAAAAACAAATTCGGGAAGAATTGCTGGACGATGCAGTGGCGGAAGTCATTGTAAAGCTGGTAAGTAATCCGAAATTTGCCGCCATGATGCAGGAAAAGATCAGCATGAAGGTGGATACCTCTGCCATTGAGCAGGAGATCGCGGCGCATGAAAAGCAGCTTCGCCAGAGTTATTCCGTAAAAGTGCGGCTGATGGATGAAATTGATTCCCTCGACCCGGACGATAAGCATTACATCAAACGCAAAGCAGACCTTGATGACCGGCTTTACAAGATGTATGATAAGATTGAGGATACGGAAAATCAGCTCATTGCCGCCAGAGCCAAGAAAATGGCGATTGAGGCGGAAAAGCTGACGGGTGACAACATCTACAAGGTGCTGATTTACTTTGATAAGCTCTATTCCGTCATGGACGATCAGGAAAAGCGGCAGCTCATGGAGTCCCTCATTTCCGAAATCCAGATCTATGAGGAACGGCAGCCCAACGGACAGTGGCTCAAGTCCATCAAGTTCAAGCTCCCAATCATTGCGGAAGATATGAGCTTGAGTTTGGACAACGATGCACATATCGAGGCCGTCTGCCTGCTCACCAAAGAGTGAATTGCAGCGCTGACCGTTCCGGAAAACTGCTGCGGCGGGATGAATGAAGCGCTTTGATCGACGAGTTGCGGCATTTGAATCATTTCCCCCTTGCAGACGCCGAAAAAAAGCGTATAATACAATCGTTCAAGAAAAAACAGGGGAGCTCGTGCAGGCGGGCTGAGAGGAAGTGCTCCAACTTCGACCCTTTCACCTGATGCGGGTAATGCCGCCGTAGGAAGTTGACCTCATGGCTTTTTACAGGAGACGCCCGTTGTGGGTGCCTCCTGTTTTTTATTCAGAAAGGAGAAACAGATATGTTTCAGGAAATGCTCGAAAACGTGAGAGGCAAGTGCCCCCTCATCCACAACATCACGAACTATGTCACGGTGAACGACTGCGCCAACATCGTGCTGGCCTGCGGCGCGTCGCCCATCATGTCGGACGACCAGAGCGAGGTCGAGGAAATCACGACGATCTGCGGTGGATTGAACATCAACATCGGTACGCTCAACAAGCGCACGATCGAGTCGATGCTCCTTGCGGGCAAGCGCGCGAACGCGCTGAATCACCCCGCCGTGCTCGACCCCGTGGGCGCGGGTGCTTCGAAGCTTCGCACCGAGACGGCGCAGAAGCTCCTCGAAGAGGTCAAGTTCACTGTCATCCGCGGTAACATCTCCGAGGTCAAGACCCTTGCCTCCGGCAGCGGCACGACCAAGGGCGTGGACGCTGACGTCGCGGACAAGGTGAGCGAGGAGAATCTTGACAGCGCGGTCGCGTTCGCCAAGGCCTTTGCCGAAAAGACGGGCGCGGTCATCGCCATCACCGGCGCGATCGACATTGTGGCGGACGGCAAAAAGGCCTACTGCATCCGAAACGGCCACCCCATGATGTCCTCCATCACGGGCACGGGCTGCCAGCTCTCCGCCATGACGGCGGCGTATGTGACGGCGAACCCCGAGCATCCGCTGGAGGCTGCCGCGGCGGCGGTCTGCGCCATGGGTCTTGCCGGCGAGATCGCGCACGCGCGCCTTTCCGCGCAGGACGGCAACTCCACCTATCGCAATTACATCATCGACGCCATCTACAACATGACGCCCGAACAGCTGGAGGAAGGCGCAAAGTATGAAGTGCGATAAGAAGACGATGCTGCTCTACGCCGTCACAGACCGCGCGTGGGTCGGCAGACAGAGCTTATACGAGCAGGTCGAATGCGCGCTCAAGGGCGGCGCGACCTGTGTGCAGGTGCGCGAAAAGAAGCTCGGCGACGAGGATTTCCTCGAAGAGGCGAAGCAGATCGCGGCGCTGTGCAAGCGCTACGGCGTGCCGCTGTTCATCAACGACAATGTGGACGTCGCTATCGCCTGCGGTGCCGAGGGCGTGCACGTCGGGCAGGAGGACATGGCCGCGGCGAAGGTGCGCGAAAAGGTCGGCAACAAGATGATGATCGGCGTTTCCGTCCACTCGGTCGAAGAGGCGAAGCAGGCCGTGCGCGACGGGGCAGACTGCCTCGGCGTGGGCGCGATGTTCTCGACCTCGACAAAGACGGACGTCGACGTGCTTCCGAAGGAAACGCTCAAGGCCATCTGTGACGCGGTCGATATTCCGGTCGTAGCCATCGGCGGGCTCAACAAGAGTAACATCCTCGAGCTTTCGGGCACAGGCGTGGACGGTGTGGCGCTGGTCAGCGCCATCTTCTCGGCGGAGGACATCGAAAGCGAATGCCGCGAGCTGCGCGCGCTGTCGGAAAAAATGGTGAACGCATGAAGCTCAAGTGCGTGATCTTTGACTTTGACGGCACGCTGTTCGACTCCATGTACCTCTGGGACACGGTGGCGGAGAGCTATGTGCGCTCGCGCGGCAAAGAGCCCAAGCCCACCGTGCGCGAGGAGGTGCGCGCGCTGAGCCTCTTGCAGGCGGCGGAGCACCTGAAAAAAGAGTATGACCTTGCGGAGACGCCCGAGGAGATCATGGCGGGCATCGACCGCATCATCGAGCATTTTTACCGCGACGAGGTGCAGCCAAAGCCGGGCGTTGTCCCGTTTTTGAAAGAGCTGCGCGCAAAGGGCGTCGACGTCTGCATCGCGACGGCGACAGACCGCTATCTCATCGAATCGGCGCTGCGCCGCTGCGGCATCGAGGCCCTCTTCGACGCGATCTTTACATGCAGCGAGGTCGGGCACGGCAAGGACGAGCCCGTCATCTTCCGCCGCGCGATGGAGCATTTTGGCGCGCAGCGCGGCAGCACCGTGGTCTTCGAGGACGCCATCCACGCCATCGAGACCGCGAAAAAGGACGGCTTTACCGTCGCGGCGGTCTTCGACGAGAGCGAAAAGCGCCAGGACGAGGTCAGAGCACTGGCGGACTGCTATATCACGAGCTTTGAGCAATTGGAGCAATTCTGGGCAATGACCGCGGCGGACTAAAGCCGCGGCTTTGGGCGGCAGACCGGGGGCACCACTCTCTGTCGCATAACAAAAGAGATGCATTTTGAATCGAAAGGACGAAAAACGATGAAAACAGCATTATCCATCGCGGGAAGCGATTCCTGCGGAGGCGCCGGTATTCAGGCAGACATCAAAACGATGACGATGAACGGTGTTTATGCCATGACCGCGATCACCGCGCTCACGGCACAGAACACGACCGGCGTGAGGGCAATTCAGGAGGCAACGCCTGCATTCTTAAAAGAGCAGCTGGACGCGGTATTTGAAGATATCTTCCCCGACGCGGTCAAGATCGGTATGGTCTCGTCCTCCGATCTGATCCGCGTGATCGCGGAGCGGCTGCGCCACTACGGGGCAAAGAACATCGTGGTCGACCCTGTGATGGTCGCGACGAGCGGCTCGAGCCTGATGAAGACCGACGCGGTGCAGACGCTCATCGACGAGCTTCTGCCGCTCTCGACCGTCATCACGCCGAACATTCCCGAGGGTGAGATCCTCTCCAGTGAGAAGATCGAGAGCAAGGACGACATGGAGCGCGCCGCCAAGCGCATCGGCGACACCTACGGCTGCGCCGTGCTCTTAAAGGGCGGTCACCGCGTGAACGACGCCAACGACCTGCTCTACGCAGGCGGCGAGATGCAGTGGTTCGAGGGCAAGCGCATCGACAATCCCAACACGCACGGCACGGGCTGCACGCTCTCGAGCGCCATCGCGTCGAACCTCGCCAAGGGCTACTCGCTCAGCGAGTCCGTCGCGCGGGCGAAGGAGTACATCTCCGGCGCGCTGTCGGCAATGCTGGACCTCGGCAAGGGGGCGGGGCCCATGCAGCACAATTTTGACCTGCGGGGCGAGTTTGCAAAGGAGAATACCAAGTGAAAACATCTGAAAGACTGCTGAACGCCAGCAAAACGATCTGGGACGCCTACAACGAGCACCCCTTTGTGCTCGGCATCCAGAACGGCACGCTGGAGCGTGATAAGTTCCGCTACTACATCATGCAGGACTTCCTGTATCTCAAGGACTATGCCAAGACCTACGCCGTGGGCGTCGCCAAGGCGAAAAGCGTCGAGACGGCGAACCTCGTCATCCTGATCGAAACGCTCGACCGCCTGTCCGCGCACTATACGGAAGAGCAGCTCCGGCATTTGGAGGACATTTTCATCGCCTGCTTGCGCTACGAGATGGCCTTCTGGCAGATGGCGTGGGAGATGAGACTGTGAGCGAGAAAAAACGCTGCGTGATCGTCGGCGGCGCGGACATCGGCGACTATGCGCGCGTAAAGCAATATCTGAGAGCGGACGATGCGATCGTCTTCTGCGACAGCGGCCTCAAGCACCTGGAGGCGCTGGGGGTGAAGCCCGCGCTGATCGTCGGCGACTTTGACTCGCACTGCAATCCGCACCTCGATGTAGAGACCATCGTGCTCCCGTGTGAAAAGGACGACACCGACACGGTGTTTGCCGTCAAGACGATGGTACAGCGCGGGTATGACGACTTTTTGCTCATCGGCGTCATCGGCGCGCGGCTCGACCACACGCTCGGAAACGTGTCGATCCTGCTCTACCTCGATTCGCTCGGCAAAAAGGCGGAGATCGTGGACGACTATTCGGAGATGCAGATCGTCTCGAAGGACGAAGTCTCCATCGAGGATAAGTACCCGTTTTTCTCGCTGCTCAATATCACGGGCTGTGCGAGGGGGATTACGATCCGCGATGCGAAGTACCCGCTCGACGGCGCGGAGATCACGTGCGAATACCAGTACGGCGTGAGCAACGAGGTCCTGCCCGGAAAGACCGCGAAAATCTCCGTGCGGGATGGAAAGCTCCTGCTTATCAAAATTTGCAGACAGTAAGTGAAACGAAAAAAGCAGCAGACCGACGGCCTGCTGCTTTTTGCTGCGTTTGGATCGTTATTTCGCGCTGGGAGAGGCGACAAGAAACAGCATGTCGCTGCCACCCTCGCTTTCAGGGAACGCGCCGTACATCGTGAAGTTGTACATCAGGCGCTCGGCGGGATAGATGCCGTAGCCGTCCTGATTGTGGTCGGTGGTGTCGTAGGAGTCGGCGACGAGGAAGACGTCGTCGTTCTCATTTTCCGTGCCCATCGTATCGTAGCCGATGATGGTCTGCCAGTGGCCGCCCCAGTCGTTCCAGCAGATCATAACGGGCTTGCCTTCGCTCAGCCAGCCCTGAATATCGTCGAGCCAGATGCCGTCGGGATAGTCGTTGGAGGATATTATATCAAAACCGCCTACGCCGTTGAAAATGTCAATGGCCTGGTTGAGTGTGGTGCCGGGATAGCCCTCAAGCTCCGTGCCGTCGAGCGAGTGGCGCAGCGCCGCGAGGGACTCTTCGTTCCAGTCGCCGAGCGCATCGTACCAGTCGAGTACCATCAGCGCTGCCGTCACGCCGCAGGACCATTCGCTGGTCTGCTGCATGGTCCTGAAGTGGGTCAGCACGGTCAGCGTGTCCGTGGACTCCATGTTGTAGACGTCGGGGTGGGCGAAGTAGGGCGAGTTTTCATGGTCGCCGCTGCGTTCCACGGAGTCCGCGCCGTCCTCAGGGGACAGGTCGACAGCGTAGGGGATCTTCATTTCGTCGGTAAAGTTTTCGGCAGTCTCCGCTGCCTTGCTGTTCTCGGCGTTATCAGCCGGTGTGTCATTGTTGGCGCAGCCGGACAGAAGGCCCAGCACAAGCGCGAGGGTGAGCGCCAGAGTGACAGTTTTTTTCATTGCAAATCTCCTTTTTTGTTTCGGGGCGGAGCCCCTTTTTCCGATTTTCCGCAAAGACCGCGGAATGGTTGCATTATACGGGAAATATATGCCTTGCACAATGCACAATTATTCCGTAATTTGGGGATACGCAGGGCGGATAATCGTAAGATATGTGAATTTTTACCGCGTTTTGGCCCTGCGCGGGATATGCAAAATTTTTGTGCGTCGCATTCTGTGCTTTGCAAATGTCAAACTTTGTGATATACTGAAAAATGTCCAAAAGAGGACAAATGAGGAGATTTTTGTCGGGCCGGATTATCGGCCTTTTATTTTGACAGAAGGTATTTTTGATTTTATGATAGATATGATAGATCAGTATTTCTTGGTTTTAACGACGATCGACCTCTTCGTGCTGACGTTCATGTGCATCCTCACAAAGCTGAGCGAAACGCTCAACGGAAAGCAGAAGCGCGGCTTTTTCCTCGCCTTTGTGCTCATCGGCGTGATCTCGATCCTCGAGGTCATCACGATTCTGGTTGACGGTGCGCCGGTGCATCTGCGCTGTCTGAATATTTTGTCGAACTACCTCGGTTTCGGCCTGTCGCCCGCGGTGTCGCTGTGCCTTGTGTATGTGCTGGACAAAAAGCAGGGCGTCCGGCGCGGATTCAAAACGGCGGTCGCGTGCGAGGCGGCGTATCTCATTTCACTGGCGCTGATGCTGCCGCGCGGGATGGTGTTCTCCGTGAGCGAGGAGAACCTTTATTCGCGCGGCGACTTTTTCGCGTTTTACATTACGGCGTACTTTGCCGCGCTTGTTTATCTTGCGGCCTGTACGGCCATCACGGCGCGTGTGTTCCAGAATCGCAGCCGCGTACTGATCTATCCGTTCATCGTCTTTCTGGCGGCGGAGACGATCATCCAGATCGCGCTGCCGCAGCTGCACGTGACATGGCTGTGCGTCACGCTGCTTTCGGTGCTGTATTTCATCTATTGCAGCGAGATGTGGAACCAGCTCGACGCGCTCACGGGCCTTTTGAATCAGAACAGCTATCTCAATCGCACGGCGGAGATGCGCCGCAGCGGCGAGGTGCTCGTCGTCTTCGACGTGGACGACTTCAAGCAGGTCAACGACCGATATGGCCACGTGAAAGGCGATATCTGCCTTGCCGAGATCGCCGCGTGCATCAAGAAGGCCTATGCGCGCCACGGTTACTGCTACCGCATGGGCGGCGATGAATTCTGCGTGCTGCTGCGCGACGGCGACAGGGAACACGCCTGTGCACGGGACTTTGTGCGTCGGCTGGACGAGCGGCGCAAGGAACTCGACTTCCTGCCGACGGTGTCGTTCGGCTCGGCAGAGATTTCAAGCGAGAACGTCGTCACGGTCAAGGACCGCGCCGACCACAACATGTACCGCTACAAAAAAGAGCGCAAAGCCCACCGTATGTCAGGGGACGCGGGCGAGGAGTAATCGAGAGGAGGCCAGCCCATGGGACAGACGGAATGGAGCACGCTGGTCGAAAGCATCTGCGCAGAGCGCGGACTGTCCGTCGTACTTTCGTGGGACATGCCGCAGGGATACGAGACGGCCAACGGCACGTTCGATCCGGTGGCAAAAACGCTTTTTCTCAATCCGGCCGTGCTGCAAAGTGCGCCGGAGTACGAGGCGATGTTCTATCTTGTCCACGAGCTGCGGCACGCGGAGCAGTACCAGCATCCCGAGCGCTTCGACGCGATGATCCGCGTAAGCCTTCCCTACGTGGTGCTCTATGATGGAACGTGCTTCCGCCTGCGCGGCGAAACCTGGCAGGAGTGCCGCTTGGACGGCGGAGAAGAGAGGTTTCGCGACGCTTATCTGGGCTTTCCTTACGAGGTGGACGCCAATGAATTCGCGGCGCAGCGGGTGAAAGCCTTTTGCGGCGATTCGCCCGCGCTGCGACAGCTGCGGGACTGCTGGCGGCCGAAAAGGATTTGGTCGAACGAAGACTACCGGCGGCTTTTTCGCGAGATCGACGAGAGAATAGAAAACAGTGCGCGTTGAGCAAGGCAGGCGCTCAGCGGCGCGCGGAGGATACAGGAGAAGACAGCAATGAAAAATTTGAAGGTACTGATGCTCAACGGCAGCCCGCACGCAAACGGCAACACCGCCGTCGCACTGCGCGAGATGGAGGAGATCTTCAAGGCAAGCGGCGTGGAGGCCGAGACCGTGCTCATCGGCAATCAGGCCGTGCGCGGCTGCACGGCCTGCGGAGCCTGTGGCAAGCTCGGCAAGTGCGTCTTTGACGACGTGGTCAACGAGCTCAAGCCAAAGTTTGAGGAGGCGGACGGCCTCGTCGTGGCGAGCCCCGTCTATTACGCGTCCGCGAACGCGACGCTTGTCGCGTGCCTCGACCGTCTTTTCTATATCTCGTCGTTCGATAAGACGATGAAGGTCGGCGCGAGCGTCGTCTGCGCGCGCCGCGGCGGCTGCTCGGCGACGTTCGATGAGCTCAACAAGTATTTCACCATCTCCGGCATGCCGGTCGCGTCCAGCCAGTACTGGAACAGCATCCACGGCCGCGCACCGGGCGAGGCGGAGCAGGACGGAGAGGGCCGGCAGACGATGCGCACGCTCGCGCGCAACATGACGTTTTTGATGAAGAGCATCGCGCTCGGCAAGGAGCAGTTCGGCCTGCCTGAAAAGGAAGAGCGGATCGCCACGCACTTCATCCGCTGAGGGAAAGTGCATGGAGCTGTTCGTCAAGCACTTTTCCGAGCTCACGGCGCAAGAGCTCTATGAAATTTACAGGCTGCGCGTGTCGGTCTTCGTTGTGGAGCAGAAATGCTGCTATCAGGAGGTCGACGACGCGGACAAGGACGCGTATCACGTCTGGCTGCGGGACAAGGACGGCATCGAGGCCTATGCGCGCGTTCTGCCGCGCGGCGCAACGTTTCCGGAGGTCTCCATCGGCCGCGTGATCGCCGTGAAACGGCGCTGCGGTCTGGGGAAGCAAATCGTCGCCGCGGCCATCGGCACGGCGAAAGAGAAGCTGCGCGCCGATAAGATCACGATTGAAGCGCAGACCTATGTGAAGAAACTGTACGAGAACTTCGGCTTCTACCAGACGTCAGAAGAATTCTTGGAAGACGGCATCCCGCACGTACAGATGCAGCTCGACCTGACAAAATAAGAAAATCGCCCTTCCAAATGGAAGGGCGATTTTTCATTGCGTTTTACTTGCGGGAGAAGGGCGCGACGGCGCGCTCCTTCGCTTCGCGGTGCGCGATGGGAGCCATCGTGCGGTGCGGCTTCGGCGTGCGCAGGTTGCGGCGGTTGATGAACTTGGGTGCGACCTGCGGGAACAGCGCGAGGGAGAGCACATCCTCCTCGCTCTTGGCGAGGTCCTTGTACTCTTCGCGGTACTTGGGAAGCTCGGGCTCCAGAAGGTCGGCGGGGCGGCAGGTGATGACGTCCTCGGGCTTGATGCCCGCCTTGGCGCGGACCTCTTCGTTGACGGTTCCGGGCAGCTTGCCGTATTCGCCGCGCAGCATGGCCTTGGACTCCTTGGGGACCATCTTGTAGCGCTCGCCGGTGATGATGTTCAGCACGGCCTGCGTGCCGACGATCTGGCTGGACGGCGTGACCAGCGGGGGATAGCCGAAGTCCTCGCGCACGCGCGGAATCTCGGCGAGCACGTCGTAGTACTTGTCCTCCTTGCCCGCCTGCTTGAGCTGGGAGATGAGGTTAGAGAGCATACCGCCGGGGACCTGATAGAGGAGCGTGTTCGTGTCGACATTCAGCACCTTCGGGTCGAGCGCGCCGCTCGCCTTGAGCTCATCCGCGACCTTGCGGAAGTGGACGGCAGCCTCGCTCATCTTGTTCAGGTCGAGGCCTGTGTCGCGCGGCGTGCCCTTGAGCGTGGCGACGAGGGACTCCGTCGCGGGCTGGGACGTGCCGTTGGCGAGCGGGGAGAGCGCGGTGTCGACAATGTCGACGCCCGCCATCGCGGCCATCAGGTTGACCATGTCGCCCGTGCCGCTGGTGTTGTGCGTGTGCAGGTGGATGGGGATGCTGACGGTCTCCTTGAGGCGCTTGACAAGGGAGTAGGCATCCATCGGCAGCAGCAGGTTCGCCATGTCCTTGATGCAGAGAGCGTCCGCGCCCATCTGCTCGAGCTCCTTAGCGAGCTTCACGAAATAATCCTCATTGTGGATGGGGGAGATGGTGTAGGAGAGAGTGGCCTCGACCTGACCGCCGTATTTCTTCGTGGACTTGATGGCCTGCTCTAAGTTACGCACATCGTTGAGCGCGTCGAAGATGCGGATGATGTCGATGCCGTTATCAATGGACTTGCCGCAGAACTCGTCGACGACGTCGTCAGCATAGTGCTTGTATCCTAAGATGTTCTGGCCGCGGAAGAGCATCTGGAGCTTCGTGTGCGGCAGGTGGGCGCGCAGCTGGCGCAGCCGCTCCCACGGATCCTCATCCAGAAAACGCAGGCAGGCGTCGAACGTGGCGCCGCCCCAGCACTCGAGAGAGTAGTAGCCGATCGAGTCGAGAATTTCGCAGGCGGGGAGCATCTGTTCGAGCGTCATGCGCGTGGCAGCCTGCGACTGGTGCGCGTCGCGCAGGATGGTGTCGGTGATGAGAAGAGGCTTGTTCGATAAGAATTCCATAGCGGTATGAGGACATCCTTTCCTAAATTTGATATTTAGTTTAGCACAGCAGCGTGGGAATGGCAAGGGAACTTTTGTCAATGATTCCACATTTTTATCGAACGATTCAGAAATAATGATACATTGAATGAAAAATGTCTGAATGCGAGTCAAAGGATGCTTGACGGCCCTGCGGGGATATGATATACTGCTCTTTACTTTGAGGGAGTAGATGGCGTCAGCTGCTTTAGATGGCGTGGCAAGTCAACAGACTGACCGCTTTGCGGTCTGGCTTGTCTTAAACAACGAGACTCAAGTATGGCTTCGCTGTACCTGTGTCTCTTTTCTTATGCTCAGGTGCGGTACCGCGCCTGATTTTTTGTTGTTTGGAGGATCTTACCATGACATTTTTCGAGCTGTTCCTCATCGGCATCGGGCTTTCGATGGACGCCTTCGCCGTGTCGATCTGCAAGGGCCTTTCCATGCAGAAGATCGACAAAAAGTATACGCTCTGCATCGGCCTCTTTTTCGGCGGCTTCCAGGCGCTGATGCCGCTGACGGGCTACCTTCTCGGCAGCCGGTTTTCAGGGTATATCGAGCGCTTCGACCACTGGATCGCCTTCGTCCTGCTCGCGCTGATCGGCTTTAACATGATCAAGGAGAGCCGCGAAGAGGAGGAAGAAGAGGAAAAGCCCTACGCGGGCGTCAACTTCAAGGAGCTGCTGATTCTCGCCGTCGCCACGAGCATCGACGCGCTGGCCGTCGGCGTGACGTTTGCTTTTTTACAGGTGAATATTGTGCCTGCCATCACGATCATCGGCTGCACGACGTTTGTGATCTCGATTGCGGGTGTGTACGTCGGCAATGTGTTCGGCTCGCGCTACAAGAGCCGCGCCGAGCTCACCGGCGGCGTCATTCTCATTTTGATCGGGCTCAAGATCTTGCTCGAGCATTTGGGTGTGATCGCGTTTTAATAAAACGTGAAATTATCTCCCGCGCCGCGCGGGAGTGCGGATAAAAGGGGACCTTCTCTCACGTGAGAGAAGGTCCCCTTTTGAACCCCTAAGAGAACGGCAGGGGCGTTTCGATCTCGCCCCTGCACCCCTAACGACCAAAAGG
>OHAY01002717.1_pt1 | contig 13466 bp, 15 predicted proteins | sample 1577191 | NCBI WGS metagenome assembly OHAY01 (sample SAMEA3541504, study PRJEB24748) | human gut metagenome | biome: human gut; feature: human-associated habitat; material: faeces | place: China | collected 2012 | reverse complement strand
TCAAAACTCATGACCGTGGGGATGGCGCCCATCTCCCCGGCGCGCGCGACCGTGCGGCGCATGAGCGCGGCGTGGCCGATATGAATGCCGTCAAAAAAGCCCAGGGCGATCACACGTTTTTTCTGTTCCAACTTCTTACACCTCGAAAAAACTTTTAATAGTGGTGAGGACACCCTGCTCCAAACGGCTCAGGGCGAGAAAATCTCCCCCTCGGCTGTAAACCCGGTAGACACCGTCCTGCCCCTCCAGCGTCAAACGATTCCCGTTTCGAAGTTTTTTCTCCGCAGTCCCATGTCGCAGGGTGAGGGCGGGATACCGGCTGAAATAGCGGTCCACCGGCAGCAGAAGCTGTTGGGGGGCCGGATGGGCCGACACTTGGTCCATGGTGACCGCCTGGTCCAGGAAAAACCCGGCCGACTGGGTTCGACGCAGGGAGAACAGAGCGCCGCCGCAGCCCAGGGCCTGGCCGATGTCGTGGCACAGGGTGCGGACATAGGTGCCCTTGGAGCACCGGATGCGCAGGGTGTAGTCCCCGGGGCCGGTCTGGTCCAGCAGCTCCAGCTCATAAATGGTAACGGGCCGGGCCGGGCGCTCCACCTCCCCGCCCCGGCGGGCGATCTGATAGAGCTTCTGGCCGCCGATCTTGATGGCGGAGTACATGGGGGGCACCTGCTGTATCTCGCCGGTGAACCGGGGCAGCAGGTGCAGCAGGTCCTCCCGGCCGGTGAGCACCGGATGGGTGTCCAGGGTCTCGCCGGAGGTGTCCTGGGTGTCGGTGGTGCGGCCCAGCCGAAGCCCGGCGATATACTCCTTCTGGCCGTCCTCGGCGAAGGACACGGCCCGGGTGGCCTGTCCCACAAACACCGGCAGCACGCCGGTGGCCATGGGGTCCAGAGTCCCGGCGTGGCCCACCTTTTTTGTTTTCAGAATCCCCCGCAGCTTAGCGCAGACGTCCATGGACGTCCAGCCGGCGGGCTTGTCGATGATGATGATTCCGTTTGCCATGGGTCGCTCCTTGTGAAAAGTCTGCGCCAAACGTGCCTGATGGCGCGTACAAGCGTTTTGCGCAGCAAAACCTTGCCGCAGGAGGCAAATAAAATGCAATCATTTTCGGCCGGGGCGTGTACCTGGCCGAAAATACTTCTCAGGCTGCAAGTGTGGAATTTGTTCGCCATCGGCGAACAAATTATGCGCGTAGCAGACTGCAAATTTTGTCAAAAAAGGGCCTTGCCCTTTTTTGACAGTTTCGTCCACCCGGCGGGCTTGTCGATGATGATGATTCCGTTTGCCATGGGTCGCTCCTTTTGTCAATCCTCCCCCGCCACCATGTCGATGGCCTGGAGCACGGCCTGCTTCACCTCGCCGAGGGTGCCGTGCAGCGTGGCGCCGGCAGCAGCCGCATGGCCGCCGCCGCCCAGAAGGGCACAGACCTCCGTGGCATTGACCCGGGGGCCGGTTCGCAGGGAAATTTTCACCCGGCCATCCTTCAGCTCCCGCAGGGTCACGCCGCAGTCGGTGCCCTCCACCAGGGCAGCCAGACTGGACAGCTCCTCCACATCCGCCTCCGTGGCCTTGTAATCCAAGCACAGGGACAGAGGGATCTGCATGACGACCACCCGGTCGTGGTCATAATACTCCGCCCACTCCGCCATCCAGGCCTCCATAGCCAGACGGGTGCGGCTCTTGGTGCGGAACAGGGCCTTGTTCACCGGCGCCACGTCAATGCCGCAGTCCATCAGGGCGGCGGCGATGCGGTGGGTGCGGGCGGTGGTGTTGGAATAGACGAAGCAGCCGGTATCCGTGGAGACGGCCACATACAGCGGCAGGGCGATCTCCGGCGTCAGCGGCGTCATCAGGGTGACGATGTTGTACACGATCTCGCCGCAGGCGGCGGATTCGGCCTCCAGACAGGTCTCCCGGGCGAAAAACTCCTGGGAGGGGTGGTGGTCGATGGCCAGGTCGATGCGGTCCTGATAGGGCCGGGCGTTTTCCGGCAGCAGGGACAGGGCCGCAATGTCCACGGACACCACATGGCGGGGGACGAAGCCCTCCGGGGCGGCGTAGGGGGCGGCGTAGGGGGCATAGGTGGCGGTCAGCTCCGGATTGGGCAGCAGATACGCTGTCTTGCCCCGGTCCCGCAGGGCCTGGCACAGGGCGGCGGCGGAGCCAACGGTGTCGCCGTCGGGGCGGACGTGGGTCAGCAGCAGCAGCTCGTCCCAGCCCAGCAGCAGCCGGGCGGCTTCAGCGGTGGTCATAGCACAGCCCTCCTCAATCCTTCCGGTCCTCGGGCAGAACGATGTCTGCGTTCCGGGGATCGGCGGGCTTCACATGGTTCAGCATATCCAGAATGTGGGCGCCATAGGCGATGGAATCGTCCACGAAGAACTGGAGCTCCGGCGTGTAGCGCAGGTCGACGCGGCTGCCCAGCTCGTGGCGCAGGTAACCGGCGGCGGACTTGAGGCCCTTGAGCAGGCCCTTCTCATCCGGGCAGTTCAGGGCGCTGACATAGACCCGGGCATAGCGCAGGTCGCTGGTGGTGTCCACATGGGTGATGGTCAGCATACCCTCGGACACCCGGGGGTCCTTGACGGTGCGCAGCAGGGTGGAAAGCTCCTTCTGGATGGCGTCATTGATGCGGGGAATGCGGTTGGATGCCATAGTCGGTCTCCTTTCGTTTTCGATGAGATGAAAAGAGGGCGGGCGAAGCGCCCGCCCTCTGGGTTGTGTGTTTACTGGGGGATTTCCTCCATGGTGAAGGCTTCGATGATATCGCCCGCCCCATGAAACGGGGCTTCATGGGGACCCCGGATATGACCCTCTTTGGCGGAAGTGAATTCCGCCAAAGCAAGGTTTTGCTTCGCAAAACACTTGGACGCACTTGCGTGCGGGCGCAGCGGCGCTGCGCAGGAAGGCGACCGGACCGGTTTGCGTTCCGGGGCGGCATATGCCGTTACTGGGGGATTTCCTCCATGGTGAAGGCTTCGATGATGTCGCCTTCCTTGATATCGTTGAACTTCTCGATGGACAGGCCGCACTCATAGCCTGCGGCCACCTCCTTGACGGAGTCCTTGAACCGCTGCAGGGAGGCCAGAACGCCCTCGTGGATGACGATACCGTCCCGGACCAGGCGGACCTGGCAGTCCTTCCGCTGGAGCTTGCCGTCCTGGACATAGCAGCCGGCCACGGTGCCCACGCCGGAGACCTTGTAGGTCTGGCGGACCTCCGCATGGCCCAGCAGAGCCTCCCGGAACTTGGGGGCCAGCATGCCCTTCATGGCGGACTCAATTTCGTTGATGGCGTCATAGATCACGCGGTACATCCGCATGTCCACATGGGCGCGGGCGGCGGAATCCCGGGCGGCGTTGTCGGGGCGGACGTTGAAGCCCACGATGATGGCCTGAGACGTGGAGGCCAGCATCACGTCGGACTCGTTGATGGCGCCCACGCCGCCGTGGATGACCCGGACCCGGACCTCGTCGTTGGAGAGCTTCTCCAGAGAGGCCTTCACGGCCTCCACAGAGCCCTGGACGTCGGCCTTGACGATGATGTTCAGATTCTTCATCTCACCGGCCTGGATCTGGCTGAACAGATCCTCCAGAGAGACCTTGGTGACAGGGGCGTTGGCCTTGGCCTTTTCCTCGGCCTTGCGCTGCTCCACCAGCTCACGGGCCAGCTTTTCGTCGGCCACGGCGTTGAAGGTGGCGCCGGCGGAGGGAGTCTCAGACAGGCCGGTGATCTCCACAGGCACGGAGGGACCGGCGGAGGTCAGCTTCTGGCCCTTGTCGCCCACCATGGCCCGGACGCGGCCCACGGCGGTACCGGCGATGATGATGTCGCCCTGCTTCAGGGTGCCGTTCTGCACCAGCAGGGTAGCCACGGGGCCCCGGCCCTTGTCCAGCCGGGCCTCGATAACGGTGCCCTGGGCGGCGCGGTTGGGGTTGGCCTTCAGCTCGCCCACCTCGGCGGTGAGGGTCAGCATCTCCAGCAGGTTGTCCACGCCCATGCCGGTCTTGGCGGAGATGGGGCAGACAATGGTGTCGCCGCCCCACTCCTCGCACACCAGGCCGTATTCGGTGAGCTGCTGCTTGATGCGCTCAGGGTTGGCCTCGGGCTTATCCATCTTGTTGATGGCCACGATGATGGGGATACCGGCGGCCTTGGCGTGGTTGATGGACTCCACGGTCTGGGGCATGATGCCGTCCTCGGCGGCCACCACCAGGATGGCGATATCCGTGACCATGGCGCCCCGGGCGCGCATGGAGGTGAAGGCCTCGTGGCCGGGGGTGTCCAGGAAGGTGATGGGCTTGCCGTTGATCTGCACCTGATAGGCGCCGATATGCTGGGTGATGCCGCCGGCCTCGCCGCTGGCCACATGGGCGTTGCGGATATAGTCCAGCAGGCTGGTCTTGCCGTGGTCCACGTGGCCCATGACCACCACCACGGGGGCACGGGGCACCAGGTCCTTCTCCTCGTCCTTGTGGTCGTCGATGAGCTTTTCCTCGATGGTGACCACCACTTCCTTCTCCACCTTGCAGCCCATCTCCTCGGCGATGATGGCGGCGGTGTCGAAGTCGATGATCTGGCTCAGGGAGGCCATGACGCCGTTCTTCATCAGGCACTTGACCACCTCAGCGCCGGTTTTCTTCATGCGGCTGGCCAGCTCGCCCACGCTGATCTCATCGGGGATCTGGACCTTGACGGGGGCCTTCTTGGCGATCTCAAGCTGCAGCTTGCGCATCTTCTCGGCCTCGTCCTGACGACGCTTGTTGGAGAACACCTGACCGCCCTGACGGCCCTTGTTGTTGCGAAACTTCTCCTTGCCGCCCTTCTGGGCCATGCGCTCACCCCGCTGACCGCCCAGCTCTTCCAGACGCTGGTCATACTTGGCTAGGTTCACGTCGCCGCCCTTGCGGGTATCCACCAGCTTTTTCTCAGGCACGCGGGTGGTGGGCTGAGCGGTGGCGGTGGACTTGTTGAGCTTCTGCTGGGGGGCTGCCTGCTGCGCGGGCCGCTGGACCGGCTGGACCGGCTTCTGCTGAGGCTGGGCCTGTGCGGGCTTCTGCTGTCCCTGCTGGGCAGGACGCTGCTGGGGCTGCTGTGCCGGCTTTGCGGTCTGCTGTGCCGCGGCAGGCTGAGCCTTGGGAACCTCGGTCTTAGGCGCTTCCGCCTGGGGGGCTTCCGGCTTCTTAGGCTCGTCAGCATAAATGGCAGCAATATTGGAAATCTGGTTGTTCTGGGTCAGATGCTCAAATACGATGGACAGCTCATGGTCCTCCAGCGCCTGCATGTTGCTCTTGGGCGCAGTGGCATACTTATCCAGAATTTCTGTGATGACCTTGGCGGGCATACCGAAGTCCCGCGCCACATCTCTTACTCTATATTTTTCAATAGCCAATCAAAACACCTCTTACACTCTCCAACCCGGGGGCTGGGCTCGTTCATCTATGAAAACACCGACAGCGTATCAGCTTTCCTTCTTGCGGAAGGAGCCTTTGCCCTTTTTCACCGGGCGGCTGTGGGCGTATGGATTCGGCCTCCCCTTGGGTTTGGGGCGGTTGCTTTTGGAAGGGCGGGACCCGCTCTTGCGGAAGGGCCTGCCGGTGCGGTCATCCTTGGCAAAGGATTTTGCCGCTCCGCCGTTTTCGGCGGTTCTGCGGGGACCGGCCTTTTCTGCGCGCTTGTCGGACACTCCTGCGCTGCGGCGCTGCTTCTCGCCGGACGGCTTACCGGAGACGTCTGCGGGTCTGACCTCTTTCGCATCGGGCGCTTCCTGTTTTTTGGGACGCTTGATGCCCCGGCGCAGGTTCTTTTCGTGCTGGGCGGCTTCACTTTTCCGCTCTGCGGCACGCTTGGCCTTCAGTTCCAGCTTGGCAAGATCTTCGTCATATTTCTCCGGGTCCATTTCCGCCAGACGGCGGACCACGGCGACTGCAAGGCCGATGTCTGTAATAGCGACCACGGCGGCGGAGCCACGGCCGGTGGCCTGCCCCAGTTCCTGCTTGGTAAAGGGGATCCGCAGCCACACACACTGACCAGCTTCCGCAAAGTGCCGCACCCGGCGGGCGGTATTGTCCGCCGCATCAGACGCCAGCAGGAGCACCCGTGCGTCTCTGGCGCGGGCCACAGCTTCCACCGGTTCTTCGCCTACTTCCAGGTTCCGGCCCCGGAGGCACAGGCCAATGAGGGAGAGAAACTGTTCATTCCTGTTCATTGTGTCCCTCCAATTCCGCTTCCATGGCGTCATAGACCTCCGGGGGGATGGCTGTGCTGAAAGCACGTTCCAGCGCTCTGGATTTCCGGGCTTTTTTCAGACATTCCACATCGTGGCACACATAGGCGCCACGACCGGGCTTTTTGCCCACAAAATCCAGACTGACCACGCCCTCCGGGGATTTGACCACCCGCAGCAGGCTTTTTTTATCCTTCATCTCCCGGCAGCCCACACATTGCCGCTGGGGGATCTTTTTCACTTTCTGCATTCAGACAGCCCTCCCTTACACATGGCGCGGCGGACCGCGCCGGGCTTTATCTCCTTCTGTTTCTTCTGCTGCGCCGCAGGTACAGCACTGCGATACCCGCAGCCACGCCGCAGAGAAAGAAACTCAACTGTGTCACTGGACGGGTTCCTCGTCCACGATCTCCTCATCGTCCTCACCCTGATAGCTCTCCGGCTTGATATCGATCTTATAGCCGGTGAGACGGGCGGCCAGGCGAGCGTTCTGGCCCTCCTTGCCGATGGCCAGAGACAGCTGATCGTCAGGCACGATGACGCGGCAGGCCTTGCCTTCCTCCGCCATCATGACGTCCACCACATCGGAGGGCGCCAGAGCAGCGGCGATGAACTGGGCGGGGTCCTCGCTCCACTTGATAATGTCGATCTTCTCGCCCCGCAGTTCGTCCACGATGGCGGCGACACGCTGGCCCTTGGGACCCACGCAGGCGCCGATGGGGTCCACGTTCTCGTCAGCAGACCAGACGGCCATCTTGGTGCGGCTGCCGGCTTCCCGGGCGATGGACTTCACCTCCACGGTGCCGTCATAGATCTCGGGGACCTCCAGCTCGAACAGGCGCTTGACCAGGCCGGGGTGGGTCCGGGAAATGAGAATCTGGGGGCCGCGGGTGGAGCGGCGGACGTCCACCACATACACCTTCACGTGCTGGCCCTCCACCAGCTCCTCGCCGGGGACCTGCTCGCCGGAGAGCAGCAGGGCCTCGGTGGACTCCGTGCCGGTGCCGATCCGCAGGGACACGGCGTTGGTGCGGGGGTCGATCCGGGTCACTACGCCGGTGAGGATCTCGTGCTGCTTGGAGTTGAACTCGTCATACACCATGCCGCGCTCCGCTTCCCGGAGGCCCTGGATAATGACCTGCTTGCCGTTGCCGGCGGCGATGCGGCCAAACTCCGTGTTGTCCACGGGGATGTTCACCACGTCGCCGATCTCGTATCTGGCGGAAATGGTCTTGGCCTCCTCAACGGGGATCTCGTTGAAGGGGTCCACATAGTCCTCCTCCGCCACCACGTTCTTCTGCACGTACATCTTCAGCCGCTGATGTTCCTCATCCACGTCCACAATGACGTTTTCCACGTCCTTGTGGTCCCGCTTGTAGGCGGTGGTGACAGCCTGGATGATCTTATCCATCATGAAGGTCTGGGGGATGCCCCGTTCCTTTTCCAGCATAGCCAGAGCTGCGAAGATCTCCGGGATGTTCATACCCGCGGGTTCCTTCACCTTTTTCTTGCCTTTCATTGCGATTCTCCTTTTTACTTTATACGTCTTTTTTTGAGACAGGGATAACAGATTAAAATTCCACCCGCAGGCGGCACAGGGCCACATCCTTCTTGCCGAAGGTATAGGCAGTGCCGTTGAGGTCCACGGTGAGAGAACCGTCGGCCTCGTTGTAGGCGGTCAGGGTGCCGGGGAATTCCTTGCGGCCGTCCACCGGCTTGTAGAGCTTCACCAGCACGGGGCTGTTCAGATACCGCTGGAAGTCGGCGGGACGCTTCAGCACCCGCTCGGCGCCGGCGGAGCCTACCTCTAAGGTATAGCTGCCTTCGATGGGGTCGGCCTCGTCCAGCAGATCGCTGAGGGCGCGGGAGATATTCTCACAGTCCAGAATATCCACGCCGTCCTCCTTGTCAATGAGGACCCGGAGGTACCAGGTGCCGGCCTCCTTCACATATTCCACGTCCCACAGGGAGCAGCCCTGCTCTTCCACGATGGGTGCCGCCAGACGGGCGGTGAGATCGGTGACCTTTTCCATGGGATTCTCCTTTCGGTTTTTCATTTGCGGCGGAGTGCGGATGCCACAAAAAAGAGCGGACCTTGCGGTCCACTCACAACTTACACTCCTTTAATATGTATTAAGATAACACACTTTATGATAAATTGCAAGGGCGTTTCCGGACTTTTTTGAAAAAATCACGCTGATTTTTTACAATTTTCGGCCAGTTCCGGAGAAAAATCCCCGGAACCGCCGAAAAACAGTCAACGCACCCGGCAGCCGCCCCACTCCACCGCCGTGAAGCCGGTGCGCTCCGGAGCGGTAAGGCTCTGGGCGGGGATCTCCAAGAACTTGTCCAAGGGCTTCCAGGCCATGAATACCCGCAGCAGGGTGTCCGGGGCCGGGTCGATGGTCAGCTTTGCCGCCTGCGTATAGCGGTCCGACTGGAAGGCGATGAGATTATAGGGATTCTCCTGCATCTGGGGCAGCCAGTAGACGATGAACTCGTTGGCCTCTCGCCGGGTGAGGCCCAGCTGGGCCAGCGCATCCTCCAAAAAGGCAGCGGTGTCGGTTCCTGCCACGCAGAAGCCTTGGGAGAAGTCATACGCGATGGTATCCGCGCCCTCCCAGTAGAGATAGTTATAAGTCTGCCCGGAATTGTCTGTCAGAGTCCCGTCCGGACAGGCGGTCACTGTCCAGCCATCGCCGTAGGCAGGATAGGTGCAGGTCAATGCTCCGGCGTAGTCCAGCTTTACCGTGACGGCGGTCTCCTCCTCCGGATAGAGGTAGATCACCGGCTTGGCGGCGGCCTGTTCTTCCCGGCAGGCCGACAGGCTCAGAACGCAGACCAATGCCAGAAATGCTGCGAAAAACCGTTTCATAAAGAAGAGCTCCTTTCTGTTCAATAAACCGAGGGGTTGACCCCATTCTACCTGTATAGACGGGAAAAAGGGCGGTTTGGTTCCGCACGAAAGCAAAAAAACAGAGCGGAACTTCTGAAAAGAAGTTCCGCCCTGCTTTACGCGGTAAAGAACATGGCCAGAATGGAGGTGATGATGCCGCAGACACATAGAGCGATGGAGCTCATGGCGCCCTGAAGAGGACCGATCTCCAGCGCCTTGCTGGTGCCAACCGCATGGCTGCACGCGCCGATGGCCACGCCCTCCACCACCGGATCGGTGACATGGAACACCTTGGCAAACAGCGGGGCCAGCATAGCGCCCTCGATCCCGGTGATAATGACCGACGCCGCAGTCAGAGCCGGAAGACCGCCGCTGCTCTCCGCAATGCTGACGGCGATGGCCGTTGTGACACTTTTGGGCAGCAGAGAATTCAGCAGGGAGGCCTCCGCTTGAAACAGGCGGCAGAGCACCTGTACCAATAGCATGCTCACGAGACTACCCACAAAGCAGCCCAGCACCACCGGCCAGAAGTTCCGCTTCAGAATGGCCCGCTGCTGGTAGATGTTCAGAGCCAGAACGGCGGTGGCGGGAGCCAGCAGCAGTTTGATAATGCTGCCGCCGGCGTTGTAGTTGTCCAGAGGGATGTGGAACAGCAGCATGATCCCGATGACCAGCAGACTGGCCACCAGCACCGGATTGCAGATCAGAAGCCCCGTCCGCTTCTGGAATCGGACGGCCAGATACCAGCAGAGCAGCGTCACGCCAAGACCGAAAAAGGGCGTGGAAGTCAGTGTGTCAATCATGGGCCGCCTCCTTTGCGTGAAACAGCTTCATCAGCAGCCGGACGCTCCAGGCTGTTGCCGCGTACACCAGCGGTGTGCTGACAAGGGAGACCACCAGAAAGGGGACAAACTGCAGCTTCAGCACGTCCAGATATTCAAGAGTTCCCACCACGGAGGGAATGAAAAACAGCCCCATATTGTCGATGAGAAAGTGGGAGGTCCCCTGGATCGTCCGCTCCTTGACCCCGCCGCTGAGCAGCAAGATCAACAGCAGGATCAGGCTGATGACACTGGCGGGCAGCGTAAAGGGCAGCAGCGCCGCGATCCATTCACCTGCCATACAGATGAGAAATACGATACAAAATTCTACAATCAGATTCATAACGATCACCTCGGTAAAAAGCACTCCTCAGTTTATGCGCGGCGGCCGGGGAAGTCAATGTGAGAAACAGAGAAAGAAACGGTATTTTTTCGCAGATTTTTAGCAGGAAAAAGCCGACGGGGCGAAACTGCTGCTTCGCCCCGCCGGATCAGTTTTCGATTTTTTAAAACCGGGAGCCGCTTGGCTGTTCTCCGGTAAGGGGAGTGAACTGTCATTTCCGCCGGAGAGCAGCCAGCAGGCAGCCAGCCAGAAAAACCGTCAGGTCCGCCGCCACCACCGTTGCCCCCACCGGGGTAGAAAAGCCAAAGGAGATGGTGAGTCCCACGCAGAAGCACACCACGGAGGTCACGGCGGCGCAGAGGATCACGCCCCGGAAGCTCTTGAACAGCCGCATGGCGGTCAGGGCCGGGAAGATCACCAGCGAGGAGATGAGCATAGCGCCCATCATCCGCATTCCCAGCACGATGGTCAGGGCCGTGAGGATGGCCAGCAGGGTGTTGCAGGCATCCACCTTCAACCCGGTGGCCCGGGAGAAGCTCTCGTCAAAGGTGACGGCGAAGATCTGGTGGTAAAAAAGCAGGTACAGCGCCAGCACCGTTACCGACAGCACCACGGAGAGGGCCACGTCTCCCTTTGTCATGGCCAGCACACTGCCGAACATATAGTTGTCCACATCGGTGGTCATGCCGGTGGTCCGGGAGATCACCAGAATACCGATGGCCAGCGCCGAAGCGCTGACGGCGGCGATGGCGGCGTCGCTGTTCCAGTGGGGATGGCTGGCCATCCGCAGTAGGAAGAAGGCCGCTAAAATGACCACCGGAATGGAGAAATACAACGGCGTTACCCCCAGCGCCACGGCGATGGCCAGCGCACCGAAGGAGACGTGGCTCAGGCCGTCGCCGATCATGGAGTACCGTTTCAGAACCAGCGGAACGCCTAACAGGGCGGCGCACAGGCTCACCAGCACACCGGCGATCAAAGCCCTTTGCATAAAGGGGTAAGAAAACATCTGTAAAATATTCATGATTCCAGTTCCTCCCGGAAGCGGCGGCCCTGAGGACTCGCCAAATAGTCGGATGCCGTGCCGGTAAAGAGGCCCTTTCGTCCGATGTGCAGTACTGTGCGGGCACTTTTTAGCGCTGCCTTCAAATCGTGGGTCACCATCACGATGGCCATGCCCTCCTTTTGATTCAGGTAGGCCAGCGTTTTGTAGAGGTCCTGAGCGGCGGCGGGGTCCAGACCGGTGATGGGTTCATCCAAAATCAAAAGCTGGCTGGCGGCGCACAGGGCGCGGGCCAATAGCACCCGCTGCTGCTGTCCGCCGGAGAGATCCCGGTAGCAGGCGTCCTTCAGCTCCAGAATTCCCAGCTTGCCCAGGTTCATCATGGCTTCGGACCGCTGGGCCGGGGTGTAGAAAAAATGCAGCCCCTGCCGGTTCAGGCAGCCGGAGAGCACCACCTCCAGCACGGTGGCGGGGAAATCCCGCTGGGCCCGGGTCTGCTGGGGAAGGTAGCCGATGGCCCCGTGCTTCAACGCCGGGGCGTGCTCAATGGTGCCGCTCTGTGGCTGGATCAGTCCTAAAAGTCCCCGCATGAGGGTGGATTTGCCGGAGCCGTTGTCTCCCACCACGCAGAGGTAGTCCCCCTTTGCAATCGTAAGGTCCAGATCGGTAAGCACCGATTTTCCCTCATAGCCGAGGGAAACGTCTCGGCAGACGATCAGTTCGTTATCCTTCATGCTTTGCCTCCTGACAGTGGTCGCAGAGCCCGGTCAGCACGGTGCGGCGGGGGTCAATGCGAAAGTGGTGTTCGGAGGACAGATGGCGGCAGACCTCCTCCAAATGCTGACAGTCCAGATGGACCATCCGGCCGCAGCCCTCACACCGCAGCAGAAAGCAGTCGTGGGAATGCCCGGCCTGGGGGCAGTATTGGTAGAGCGCCCCCTCCTCCGTGGTGACCTTATGGACCAACCCTTGCTGGGTCAGCTTGTCCAACTGGCGGTAAACGGTTGCCAGCCCTACGGTGAGACCGCCGTGCCGCAGTTCCTCAGAAAGATCGGCGGCGGAGAGACATTCCTCCGCCCGCAGCTGTAAACAGCGCAGTACCGCCTGCTGCTGTTTGGTTTGATAAGCCATCCTTGCCTCCAATATGAAAATGATTATCGTTTTCATATTATAACCGGAAAAACAAACCTGTCAAGACCGTTGCAAAAATTCAAAAAATAAGGTATGGTAGAGGGGAATATAGAACGGCGGCAGTGCCGCCGGGCCAAATATCGAATAGACAAGAGAAATAAAGGAGAAGCAATATGGCTGTTTCTTTGGTGATCATGGCGGCAGGCCTCGGTTCCCGGTATGGCGGCAGCAAGCAGGTGGACGGCATCGGCCCCAACGGCGAAATTCTGATGGAGTATTCCATTCACGATGCCCTGCGGGCCGGCTTTGACAAGGTGGTGTTCATCATCAAGCCCGAAATGCGTGAGCTGGTGGAGACGCTCTGCGGCAGGCGTGTCGCCGGCATGACGGCGGCGGACGGATCGCCGGTCTCCGCCGTGCGGATCGCCCGGCGGAAGCCCTCCGTCACGGCGTCTGTGCTCTCGTGCGGGAGCATACAGTGGGCATAGTCCTCGGCTTCGCTCCAGCGCGCAGACGCCGCGCGCAGCGTCTCGCTCGCGCGCGCCGGGTCTCCGGCGGCGCAGCTTGCCTCCGCCTGCGCCACGGCCTCGTCGAGCTGCGTGCACATCCGGGACAGATACCGGAGATTCCACGCGCACAGGCCGATGAGCACGAGCAGCAGCACGCCTGCAAACAGTTCCTTTTTCATCCGAGCTCCTTTGCCGCAAAGTAGACCTGTCCGGCGTCGTTCATCATCAGCAGGTAGACGTCCGCAATGCACTGTGCGCCGCGCTGCTGCACCTGCTTTTGCAGCCAGCGCTCATCGCGTCCCATGCGTTTGAGATTGTCGCGCAGGATGCGGCCGTTGTTGATGAGGATGGAAAAATAGCCGGTGTCCTCGGTTTCCATGTGCATCTGCTCGGCCGTTACCGGCTGCTGTGCCGGGGCGAGGATGATGTTGAGCTGGCCGTTGGTTTCGAGCACGGCGTATTCCACGCTCGCAATGTCGAGAATGCCCTGATTGCGCAGCTCCTGCGTCAGCTCGTCGAGCGTGAAGCGGTTGC
>OHAY01002715.1_pt1 | contig 13492 bp, 10 predicted proteins | sample 1577191 | NCBI WGS metagenome assembly OHAY01 (sample SAMEA3541504, study PRJEB24748) | human gut metagenome | biome: human gut; feature: human-associated habitat; material: faeces | place: China | collected 2012 | reverse complement strand
TGCATACATTGGCATACCGTTCACCGGGAAGGAACTCGCTGCATATGAGGCGGAAGGAGGACAGGTCAAAATAATTGGGGTCTACGTCCTTCCGCCGGCAGATATCCTCATAATGCTCCGTCACGTGGCGGTAGAAAGAGGGAAAGGAATGGGGCGGCAGGCAGGTGGCGTAATAATCCTGGATGAATTTTGTGAGGGCTACGGACTGCTCCTCCTCGTCCTTCCCGAACATGCGGCGCCAGAAACGCTGCACGATACCCGATAGCACCTCTATCTTGTTGTTGTCAAGGGAACGGCCCTCCAGATCGAAGGGATTCAGGCCCAGCGGTGTCTCCCCGTCATAGTCCACATGCAGCGAGATTTCAGGATAAAGCTTGCAGAGCTGTCCGAAAGAGTACCCGAACTCCACCACCACCACGATATAGCCCTGCTCGATGAGCTGCTGCACGATATTCAGTGTCAGCACGGACTTGCCGCCGCCGGTGGATGCCACCACGATGCCGTTGCGGGCCGGTATGCGTTTTTTCTTCGCGTCCCAGATATCCTTTTTCAAAGGTATCTGATAAATACGGTCATTGAAATACACCCCTTCCTCATCCGGGGTGAATGTCGTGTAGTTGATGAACAGACAGAGCGCGAGGGAAAGCGGGGTCAGGAACAGGAAACCGCTGTCAAGCCCTTTCTCCTGTCCGGGAACCGAAGCCAGGTATATGTTGGCCAGATGCTCGTAGGACGGTATATAGAATTTGAAGTCCGAGACGGTCAGGTATTCCCGCAGCTTCTTCTCGGCCCGGTCCAGCAGTTCCGGGCTGTCATCCCATATCATGACGGAAAAATTGGCACGGCAGAGGAGCTGCCTCTCCTCCATGATCTCCTTCTGCATGTTCTCGAGCTCGTCCGCCTTCGGCTCCAGCATGGCCCTGTCCCATCCCTTGTTGGTGCGGTAGACCGCCACACGGCGGGAGAACTCTTCATAAAGTTTCTCCGAGCCCTCGAAATAGAGGATCTGGTTGACCGCATGGTTGCAGTGCAGGTGCACGCCCAGGCCTTCCAGTTCCGCCATGTACAGGCTGCATCCGGACACGGGCAGTGTGGTGTCCTCCACATCGCTTCTGACGGTGCGGTCAGGCAGATAGTCACCGTCACAGACGGTATAGCAACGCGCTTTCTCCCGGTCGACGGTGATCTCTCCGGAGAAATGGATGTCACGGTCGCAGTCAGCCCGGGGGAAGAAGTTGATGTACCGGATGACATACTCCCTCAGGCTGGCGGCGGCCATCCTTTCCAGACGGGTGTCCCTGATACTGTTTATCACACCAATGGCGGAGTTCACCCCCTCCAGAAATTCGGTGAGTTTCTCCCGGTCGGACACATGCAGCCTCTCCCGGTAGGAGAACGGGTTGGCATTGTACGAGGCTGCCAGGGAGGACAGGCCGGACAGGGTGAATATCAGAAGACAGTCATGTTCCAGATACTCACGGCCGGAGAAATGCCTCTGTTCCGCCTTGTCGATGAAGCTGTCCCCTTCCAGCTCATGAACGTACTCCCTTTTAAGGAACACGTCCTGCTTGTGCACGAAGCTGCCGGAGGGCAGGTGTTTGAACGCCTGGTAGAGACGCGCGTTGCGCTCCTCCAGGTCGGTACGGTGCAGGCTGTAGCATTCCGGATTGTACATGCGGAACGCTACAGACACGCAGCCGTTTCTGGTAAGGATGACACCGTATTCGTCATTGATGACATCCAGTATGGAATATCCTTCGTTTGCCATTTTCTTATTGTTTGTTTTTTTATTTGTTATCCCGTTCAGTTGTTATTTATATCTTTGCAGCAATAAAACATATTGTATCTTTATATCTTTTTAGTTTATGAATGAAATCAGTACAGCCCTTAAAACATTGACTGACAAAATCACTGTAAAGTTGGAAATCGGAGAAAAGCATTTTAATGTTTTTCTATGTATTGCTCTATGCGCACTGGTCATTTATCCGCTCCTGTTCACAGCCGTGGTTCATTTCAGAACACTACCGCTTGGGATACAGTTGTTGATTGTGACAGGAATTTCGGTTGCCTATTCAGTAGTCCTCGTTCCGCTTTCCGCATTTTGGGTTTCCAAAGAATGGATCTGCTATGCACCGGTTGGTATCCTTTCCTGTATGTCAGGGATTTACTGGGTATTTGCCTGCCCTCTCTCCGGAGTTGACCCCAACTTTATAATATTTTGGAGAGTCATGATAATACTCCTTCCGCCCATGCTATTGTTGGGTATAGCCATCAACCTGTGGGAACTCCGCCATGTCAAAACCGGCAACAGACAAAGCAACAGTTTAAGGAGGCAACTCTTTATCATCTTCTTTTTTATCATTGTTTTCACCACCTATTTCCTTATTTCCAATTTCTTTAGGAGTGCTGTTTTTACGTATACGTATATTTCTTGAATCTTTTATTTCCTTGGTGATACAATAAAAGACAAAAGACACACAAAAAAAGAATGTCCAGACAAAAGCAAACAGCACTTCGGGACAGTCAGTTATAAGTCTATTCATATTTTCTGTAGTCTATCTGTTTTTTCATTAAAGCATTTCTCACATCACGGTTTGTAACCGTCTTCTCCCAATGCGGCGGCCTGTACTTCTTCCTTGAGGCATTCTTATAGAACTTCCTTGCCAACAACAGACCACATCCGACAAGCAATACGAATATGAAAAGCATTTCACCGCCTGTCGTACCGTCCTCCAGCCAGCTCTTGACGTTCAGCAGGAGCACGGCCACGGCGAATCCGCCGTAACCGAGCAACAGATAGAAGTCGCGTACCAGCAGCCCGTGTATCTTGCACGGGTTCTCGATCCCTTTGCGCACCTTGTACTCCATGGCGGTCAGATTGAGAAGCTGACACCGGCTATCTTGCCCACGCAGAAGCTGATGACGGTCACCGCGATAAGGACATAGCCGACCATGTAGGCGACGTTCATCCATCCCTGTTTCTTGTTGCCCTCGCTGTTCTCGTCATTGATGAGTCTCCAGTTCTTTCCTATGCCTACGGCAAGCGCCATGACCATCACACCGAGGAAAACCGGCAGTGCGATGTCGTTCAGGACGGTGTTGATGTCACTTTTGATGGATTGTGCCCCTGCCGGAAGAACCGCCGCCAGCAGGACGGATAAAGTATAAATTTTCTTTTTCATTGCCTTTCTTGTTCTTTTTCAGTTATTGTTCCTTCATAATTGCCTCCGGGCTGCCAGCCGGTGATGGTGATGTCCTCTATCTCCACCCCGTTTCCGGCGGTTTTCAAAGTGTAGACATATTCCTTTCCGGATCGGAATGCCGCCGCCGGCATGACGAAGTCGTATGGATGTCCGCCGGCCACCAGCGCCACGTGCATGGCCGGACTGTCACCGGGATAGAGCAGCAGGCTTCCTGTCCCGGAGGATATTGTGCCTTTTTCCGGTTTTATCTCCAGTGAGCCCGTCAGAAGACTGTACGAAGCGGAGTAGCTGTAATCCGCCACTCTGACCGCGGTGACGGCGGCGGGCATTCTGAAAGTCACCTTCGAAAGAAGATGATACAGGGTGATGGAGGCGGAGGGTGCGTTCCCGGACACCATGGTCCTTTCCGAATACAGATAGTCTGTCTGGCTCCTTGCGTCCAGGCCCATCTTTCCGCCGCTGAAGGACGGGTTGTAAGGATAATACGCATATATGCCTTTATCCCCGTCCGACAGGGAAATCTCCGCGAATGTCCATTTCCCGGACCGGTTGAGGACTCGGATGTTGTCCGGATACAGGTTTCCCGCCGTATCCGTTACAAACATGCCGAACTCGCTGACGGACATTTCCTGCCCGTCATCACCACGTGCCGTGCAGGAGCTGATGGACATGACGGCGTCCTGCTCCGGACTGTCGTTAGGGCCGGAGCAGCCGCTGAGGGCTGCAACCGGCATTACAAACGTCAGACAAATAATGAGATGATTGAATGGTTTATCCATATTTATAGTTTTTAGTTTATGTCCACCGATACCTTTCTGTCCTGGTATACAGTGATTGACAGTTTCCTTCCGCTTTCGTTCTGGGTCAGCGTAATCGTGCCGCTACGGTCGGAAGTTGTCGGGTTTTCACTGACGGTTGCCGAGTTTGTGCCGGCACTGATCCAGGACACGTTGGCGGAAGCCGACCAGCCGATATTGCTGCGGGAGGTTTCGCTGCCGTTGGTGTATGTGATCTTCTGTGAGGTGACACTGTAGGTGACGGTTCCCCCGGTGGAGACGACGTCATCACCGCTGACGGCTCCGAGCGTGAATATGTACCCGTAGGTGATTACATCGGCGGGCTTTCCATCCTGATGGATTGTCACATGGCCTGATTTTCCTCCGTAACTTGCCGTATAGGTACAATTGCGGGATGAAGTGCTGCCATTGGCCGCCACTGTGACAGTCGTGCCGCTCCGGCTGAAGCCCGACGCGCTTCCTGACCATGAGGCGGATGAGCTCACATCCACACTCCGGTATTCTGTGGTGGTGCCTGTTGTTATGCCGTTCCACTTCGTGTATTTCGGACGGCTTTGTGATGCTGTCGCACTCAGGCGGCTTGTGCCTCCGGATGAGCCGATACCGGACGGGCTGGCGGACACTGACAATGAGCCCGTGGTCCAGTTGCCGTACTCCGTTGTCTGACTGCCGGCGGACTGTCTGACCGTACAGGCGGCCGACCTGCCGTTTGAAGTGGCCGTGACTGTGCAGGACCTTTCAGACGCTGTTGTGTTGTTGCCTGCTGTCAGTGTTGTTCCGGACAGGCTGAATCCGCTGCCGGCTGCCGACAATGACGGTGTGGCCCTGTCTGTTTCCGTACCGCCGGAACCGCTGACACCGTTCCACGTCCATGTGCGGGTACGGGTTGCCGCCGCGCTGATGGAGGATGTGCCTCCGCTTGCGGCTATCGTGGCCGGATTGGCTGACACTGTCACGTTCCAGGCACTCCATGACGCATATTGCCTGTTTCCTGCAGACTGGGTGATCGTACAGCCGGCTGATTTACCGGCATGGGTTGCCGTATATGTTATACTTCGCGTGCTTGTTGAGGTGTTGTTGCCGGCGCTGACTGTTTTTCCGGACAGGCTGAATCCGGCTGCACTACCCGAGATGACAGGTGTGGCGGTTTCCGTACCGGTCTTTACCCCATTGGTATATACGTCACGCGCAGCCGAGCAGGTCAGCGTTGACGTTCCTCCGGCGGCCGCGATAGTGGTCGGACTGGCGGATATGTTTACTTTCCAATCTCCGTAACCGGTTGTTCCGGCCGGCTGCTTGACTGTACAGGTCGCTGATTTGCCGGCATGGGTTGCCGTGACTGTACAGGATCTTTCAGATGTTGTTGTGTTGTTGCCTGCTGTCAGTGTTGTTCCGGACAGGCTGAATCCGCTGCCGGCTGCCGACAATGACGGTGTGGCCCTGTCTGTTTCCGTACCTCCTGAACCGCCGACACCGTTCCACGTCCACGCACGGGTACGGGCTGCATCGGCCGTGATGACGGATGTACCTCCCGTGTTTGCAACCGTTTCCGGATTGGCCGATACGGTTACACTCCAGTCGCTCCAGGATGCGTATTGTTTTGCACCGGCATCCTGTGTTATGGTCAGGCTGTTATCCGATGTTATGCCGTTGTAACTGCCTTTTACGGTAATACTTCTGGCATTTGTCGTAGTATTGTTGACAGCCAGGACCTGATTCCCGGACAGGCTGAATCCCGTCCCGGTTCCACTGAGGGAAACCGTTACATTTTCTTTTTTATCAGGATCCCGGTGGTCGTTATAATAAGTGCTGAGAACGGCTGTGACAGCCTTGTTTCCTCCGGCAGCGGGTATGTTTCCCGCAGTTGTGCTGATTTGCAAGGTCTGCCGCGTGGTAGCGGAGGACTGTTGTACCGGCAGGATGTAAGTCCTTCCGGATTCTGCCTGGGTAAACAGGAGCTTGCCGTTTCGGGGAGCGGTATTCAGGTTTTCCGCCACCTTTATTGTTTTGCCCGCCTTGTCCGGGGTTATCCAGACGTCTGTCGTTGAAACCGTGTAATCCAATGGACTCTCAGTGCCGGGCAATGGCTTCCCGTTTATTGAATAATATTTGTTTGAAACCGTTTCGTAGTTATAGATGCCGCCGGAATAGCCGCTGCCGATGGTTTCCGGACTGACGGTAAAGGTATACTGCAGCTCTTTGCCCATGAACGGAATTACGGTAGTATGCCCCGCAAGGAATTCTTTCTTTGCCGTAAGGGTGTAGTCCTTTTTTGTGCCGTCGGCAAATAAAAGGGTAAGGAATGTACCGTCGGCATCCCGGTCCTGCGCCGGAATGACCGCAGTGAATGTGCCGCCGTCATTATACATCCGTATATCCGAGGTGGCTCCAAGGGTATTGGCGGTGCCGGTTCCCAGGTTGATATTGGCTGTAGCCTTGGCCCTTTGGATGGTCACGCCGGAAAGTGCCTCTCCCGCTTCCGGCGTATAAGTGACCTGCAGCCGGGACAGCCGGTGGGAGAAGGCGAGCGTTATGACCTTATCGGTTGTTCCGCTCCTGTTGGCCGCATACATGAAGTCGGAAAGCGTGATGCCTTCCCGCTGGTCCCCCTGTATGCTGAAATCATAATCCAACGGATTGCCCATGTCTTCCCTGTAGGGGTAATAGGCATAATAATCCGTTTCATAGCCGGCGGCTATTTCGTTGGCGTCCCCGTCCGCCACGAACTGCGAGCCGTTCCAGACGAACCGCTTGTTGTCCGCATAGTTTCCGGACGTTTTCAAGGTTGCAGGCGCTGATGACATGCGTACTGCCGCATAGACGCCGATGGCATCCCCGGTCTCAAACGTTGTCTCGGTTGCCCGTGCTCCCCCTGCGTCAATTTCAAAGGACACGGTATCACGGCTGTGGATTGCGGTGCCTTCCTCATTCTCACAGCCCTGCAGGGACAGGAGGGTTGTCACGGCCAGCCAGGGGAAAAGGCTGTTTAAAATATTCTTCATTTTCATCGTTTTGTCTGATTATGGGGGATTGGCAGCCCCGATATGGTTTGTAACAGGGCGGGAAGAAAGGCTTCCCGCCCCTTAAAGTCAGATTACAGGTACAAGCTGGATTTCACCTTTCACATCGTCTGTCCAGGGTTCGATGGTCACACCGCTGCCATCGGCACCGCCGATGACCAGACCGTTATTCCCCAGTACGATGTCGTAGATATTACGGTAAGAGCGTTCCCATTTCGTTCCGGCCGGGAAGGTGAATTGCAGCTGCTTTCCGTCAATGGTGAACACGGCCTGCATATCCTTGCCCGCTGTCGCATCAACCGGAACGACAATGGATGAAAAGGATACGGCCTTGTCTGTCAGAGTGGCGCCGGCGCTGAATTCCACATTGCCTGCCGTCGTTTTTGTCAGGGAACCTGTTGAAATATCCATAGTGGCACGGGTATACAACGGAGTGGCGGAACCGACATTCTTCAGTGTGATTCCGGTAAGGACGCCTTCCTGTCTGTATCCTTCCGTTTTCTTCATGCGGAATACGACCTGTGAAAGGGCATGTTTCATCGTGATGTTCACATTACGGTTCAGGATGCTCGCCTTGGTGTCGCCCTGTCCGTACAGATGGTCCGTCTGGGTGGTGATGTCCACCGGAAGGGCGGAGGGGGTGGTCAGCGTGGCATCATACGGATAATAAGCGAACACCGTCGCCTCGTTCTCATCCAGCAGGATCTCTTCCGAAGTCCATCCGGCAGCTGAATAGGTGAAAGGGGTGTTGGTATAGACGGCATTCTGGTTGTACGGAGTGCCCAAAGTACCGTTGCAGACATAAAGACCCAGCTTGTCACCGGCTTCCCAGGCGGTCTTTTCCGCGCGGGAAACAGCGGGAGCACCGATGTTGGCGTTGATTTTCAAGGAGGCACGGACATCCTTGACGGTTCCTTCTTCATTCTCGGAACAGCTGCATGCCAATACGGCAAGACACGCTGCGAACAAAAACATTTTCTTCATTTTGTAAAATTTTAAATTGATGATAAAAAAACAGTATTAATAAGTAATTATTCCCTGGCCCCATTCCACATTCTGCCAGTCCTCGATGGAAGCGGATGCGGTATGTAGGGACGGGGATACGCGGACGGTGATGTCCACACTGATACCGTCAGCGGTGAAGTCCTTGAACACATCACTCAGGTCAAGATCCGCATCCACGGGCATGTCCCCGTCCAGATGAAGACGGATGACATTGCTCACCCCGGTATTGATGCCGAACACCAGCACTTCCTTCCGGAAGAAATTCTCCTTTTCAGGGGAGACGGTGAAAGGCAGGGTGGCGAAACCGCTTCCCTTTTCCCTTGTACGTACATACCGGCTTGTGGTCACGCCGTCAAGTTCGGCGGTGATTCCGGTATATTCCAGGATTCCCGTATTCGTCACCGTGATGTTGAAGACAATCCGCTGCACCATCAGTTTGCTCTCGCAGGTGACGTGCAGGGTGTCGTCAGTCATGACCGTACCGGTCACGGAAGAGGAATACGCGTATCCCTGCTCCGCCGTGATCTTTCCCTGTTCCGTCGGAACACGCAGGCGGACGGTGGCGGCGGAGCCCGCATCCTCCAGGATGTTGACATCCTTGTTGCAGGCGAGAAACTCGTAACTCCCGATATGCAAGGTCCCATACGCATCACCGCTTCCATTAAAAGGAATGGAAAGATTGTCATATTCCGCCACGCCGTTACCGGTCAGCGGAAAAACCATCAGGTTCATCTCCGCCTGTTCCGGTGTGCCCATATCGGAAGGGTGACGGAACCCGTTACGGGCGTGCAGGTATCCTTTGTAGATACAATCCTCGGTGAACAGGCCGTCACAAGAGGAAAGTGACAGCAGGGACAGGAATATGCCGGGCAGAATTCTTACTATTTTATTCATATTGCGACAGGTTTAAATTATACGTTGTTATCAGCCGGTTGATTTCCGGATCAAGACGACCGCGATAGGCTTTGGAACCGTCCAGTTCCAGTGAGCGCATGAAGGAGGACACGGCTTTGCCGTCGTCTTTCAGACGGCTGTACAGGATGGACAGCAGGTAGCACACATTGGAACTTTCCGGCAGGGATTCCAATATTCCGGCAGCCCGTGCATCATAGCCCAGTGACATCAGGCAGATGGCCGTGTTGTAGTCGTTATAGTCCGACAGTATCACCAGCGCGTCCTTGTACTGCCTGTCCTCCATCAGGTCAAGACCGTGCATGTAGGCCGAGTCAAGGACGGTGGTGTATTTGAATTCCTCTATCATATCCCGGCGGTGCAGGTAGAATGCGAAGTTCACCGCACGTGCCAGAGGATAATAGTTCTCCCTGATATGCTTGTAGGCATCCGGAAAACGTTTCCGGATCCCGGCCTCCCTTGCGTCCGGATCCTTGACGGAGGACATGATATCCAGAACGGCTGACCTGTCATCCATTTCCGTATCCTGTTGTACCTTGCGGACAAGAAGCTGCCAGTCCTCGCCAATCCACCGGGGACGGATCAGGGTGTCGATGCCGGTCCTGTCATCCGTCCTTCCGGACAGGTACTCCTTCAAGGCAACGGCACGCTGCCTGGACAGGATTCATTCTTACCATTTCAATTTCCCAGTTGGAGTAGGGGATGCTTTCTATCAGAATGGTCTGTTTGTTTCTATTGGTGCAGAATTTTGTCATTGTTTCAGCCAGTTTAGTAAGTCGGGTTCTTGTTCTTCGGGGTGGAACCAAAGGCAGTCCCCTTCGATGTGAAGCGGATAGTCTATATTGTCGGTAAACAGCAAGCCGGTACCTAGTCCTTGGGGGAGGGCGGGCTGCAAGGTGGCACACCATTGTGCGATGGCATTCAGTCCGATATTGGACTCCAGAGCGGAAGTGACCCATGAGCCGATGCCTCTTTCAGCCGCCAGTTCCATCCATTCTTCGGAGCCGCTGATTCCTCCGTGCAGAGAAGGTTTCAGGATAATGTACTGAGGACGGATGGTTTCCAGCAATTCTATTTTCCGGTCGCGCCGGTTGATGCCTATCAGCTCTTCATCCAGTGCAATGGGAAAGGGGGTGGCGGCACAGAGCCGGGCCATTTCATTCCATTGCCCCGCACGGATGGGCTGTTCGATGGAATGGAGCTGGAATTCGGAAAGACGATGTAACTTTTCGAGGGCATCGGCAGGAGAGAAAGCACCGTTGGCATCTACACGCAGTTCGATTTGGGCTGGGGTGAAATGCCGGCGGATGTGCGCCAGCAGCTCCAGTTCCTTTTCAAAGTCGATGGCGCCTATTTTGAGTTTGATGCAGCGGAAGCCTTGCTGCATCTTTTCCCCGATGCGCCGGTACATCTCGTCAAAGTTTCCCATCCAGATGAGTCCGTTGATGGGGATGCCCTCTTTGCCTTTGCTGAACGGGGTGTGCCAGAATTGCAGGCTGCGTGCCCGGAAATGCAGCAGGGCGGTTTCCATACCGAACAGGATGGACGGATAGGGAAGCAAGGCTTCCCGGTCTATTTCCCCGTTCTTTTCCAGGTTCTTGCAGGCAGTGGCCAACACCTCGTCGTATGAGGGGATATCGTCACAACTCAGGGCAGGGAGAGGGGCACATTCACCCACGCCATAGTGGCGGCTGCCGGTGTCGGTGAGGAGGATGTACCATACATCCCGGGTGGTATATACTCCTCTGGAAGTACCTGCCGGTTGCTTGAAGTGTAATTGTTTTTTTATAATTTGGGTTTGGAACATTTTTTTTTATGTGTAGTTGGTTTGGTATATTTATCCCTGACAATCTCAAAGGCGCGTTGGACCCATGTGTATATGCTCGTGTCGGGAATATCACCATCAAAATTAAGTTGAAGCCAATGTTTCAGACTTTGGTTGATGGGATTGCCGACTGAAACATGTCTCTCTTTTATATACTCAATTTCGTCCGAAGTAGATTTGACATTGACAAAAGTGAAATTGTCAATGTCTATAAAACAGAACATGTGTCCGCAAACATAAAAGGCAAGGATTGAATCATATCTTGCTGCAAATTTGCCAAATGGCATCTTCTCTGAAACATTGCCTAATGAAAGACAGTATTTCCTGAATACTTCAATGTTCATGTCTTTGAAATTACAATTCGTTTTTACGGAAATTTGGGATAATCCTGGAATCGTGGTTTACGTTTTTCCAGAAATGCTTTTCCTCCTTCCTGTGCCTCCTCTGTCATGTAATAAAGCATGGTAGCATCTCCGGCAAGCTCTTGGATTCCGGCTTGTCCGTCCAGCTCGGCATTGAGTCCGGCTTTAATCATACGAAGGGCTAGCGGACTGTGTTCCATCATTTTCTCTGCCCATGCCACTGTCTCGTCTTCCAGGCGTTCAAAAGGAACGACCGTATTGACCAATCCCATTTCCAGTGCTTCTTGTGCAGAGTACTGACGGCAAAGGAACCATATTTCGCGTGCCTTTTTTTGTCCTACGATTCGTGCCAGATATGATGAACCGAAGCCGGCGTCAAAGCTGCCCACTTTGGGACCTGTCTGTCCGAAGATGGCATTGTCGGAAGCGATGGTTAAGTCACAAACTACATGGAGCACGTGCCCGCCGCCGATGGCGTAACCGTTGACCATGGCAATGACAGGTTTCGGCAGGGAACGGATTTGTTTTTGTACATCCAGCACATTCAGGCGGGGAACACCGTCTGTTCCGATGTAGCCGCCGTGACCTTTTACGTGCATATCGCCTCCGCTGCAGAAGGCTTTATCGCCTGCTCCGGTCAGAACCACTACGTTGATATCCCGGCACTCACGGCAGTAATACAGGGCATCACTGATTTCGGAGGTTGTAGTCGGGGTGAATGCGTTGCGGTAACGCGGACGGTTGATGGTGATTTTTGCTATTCCGTTATAGAAATCGAAAAGTATGTCTTGATACTCTTTGATGGTTTTCCATTCTCTTGTTTCCATTATTCTTGTTTGTTTATGTATTTTTTTTGTGAGTTTACCATACGGGCGGTATGCCCGTATGAATCAATTTTGACGCACTCTCATGATAGAATTATTCATTTGGCTTATTTTTAAGTCCGTGGTAATATTCTCTCAACAGGGTGGTATCTTTTTCCTTGTCTGTAAAGACTTCCATTAACATGGGTTGCATCAGCGTTTCCGGGGTGGTGAATTGCTTCATGGCATCTTCCAGTTCTTCTTCATCGGTTACTTTTATATAGATAAAGCCGCGTTCTTCTGCCCAACCTTTGGCAGTGGTGTAATGTTCGGCTGTGATGAACTCCCGTGAGCGACTTGATTTGTCCATGCCCGGCAGAGTGTGGAAGATCTCTCCACCTTCATTATTCAATAGCAGAATACGGATATTTGCACCATAATTCTGATTCCACAGTGCATTCATGTCATAAAAGAAACTCAAATCGCCTATGATGATGAAGTTTAGTTTAGTGGATGCTACGGCATATCCGATGGCGGTGGAAAGTGAACCTTCTATCCCGTTCACACCTCGGTTACAGCAAATTTCTACTCTTGGCGGTATTGTGAATAATTGGGCATAACGTATCGTAGAACTGTTTGCCAGATGCAACGCACAGGGTTCCGGCAATGACTGAATGAGTTTTCCTATGGCTGAGATTTCCGAGTAGGGCAGTTCCGGCATCGGCACGGTCTTACAGTAATTCTCCCACATCAATGGATAGTTTGTCGGTTTGTTGTCCAAAAGAAAAGCAATTTTCTCTAGAAATTCAAATGGGTCCATTTCAATGATGGTCGTCAGGCAACCGTATAAGTCGGCTATCTTTCCATCGGTGGAAATATGCCAGTGCTCACGCGGAGGATGTTTCCGCAGGTATTTCTTTAATTCCTTGGATACAATATGTCCGCCGTAAGTAATCAATAGCTCAGGAGTCATATCGTTCTGACGTTCGGAACTCATGGAATAGATGGCTGCATCGAAGTTCCTGATAGGAATGCCGGGAATGGTCTGGTTACCCAAATGTTCCGTCAGCCAAAGGAAATGTTTATACAGGGGTTTCACATATTTCTTTTCGAACAGATAAATCAGATTCATCTGTCCGACCACTATCATGCGTTTGTTATATTTATTCAGACGTTCAATCAGTATTTTATAGTCGCGGTCGTATACACTCAATCCTTGGTAGCGGGTGATGACGCGTACCTTGGGCAATTCCTCCGTAGTGAAGCGGAACAACGGTTCCGAGATTGGTACGTTGATATGCACCGGTCCTTTCCCATGATGGTTCAGTTCGAGCAGAGCTTCGTTGATAAGACGATTGCAATACCATTCGTCTTCATCGGTATGTATCTCTGGCAGGTTGACGGATTTTTTAACCTGAGAACCGAAAACACCCGGTTGAGGAAACGTTTGCCCGTCCATTTGTCCGATCCAGGCCCCGGGACGGTCTGCTGAGATTACGACCAATGGCACTTGCTGATAGAAGGCTTCCGATACGGCAGGATGAATATTAAGTAATGCACTGCCC
>OHAY01002712.1_pt1 | contig 13504 bp, 14 predicted proteins | sample 1577191 | NCBI WGS metagenome assembly OHAY01 (sample SAMEA3541504, study PRJEB24748) | human gut metagenome | biome: human gut; feature: human-associated habitat; material: faeces | place: China | collected 2012 | reverse complement strand
TGAGTGCTAACCTGAACTATTACCTGTTTAACGGTAATGTTGATTTGCGGAAAGGAATCTTCCGCCTGTGTGAGAGTATAAGGAAAGAGATGTCACTTGACCCGAGCGATGCATCCAATGTATATATGTTTATGTCCAGGAACCGAAAAGTTGTGAAAATACTTCATTATGAACGCGGATTTTATGTGCTTTACGAGAAACGTCCTGTCATGGGGAGATTCAAGAAACCTGTGTTTGATGAAGTCTCCAAATGCTACCGGATACAATGGTCGGACATGGCCTATCTTACTGAAAGTATAGTAGTTGACAAGATGTACGTTAGTCCGAAAGATTAATATTAATACATTGATTATCAACAAAATGATACAAAAATAAACGATAAAAAGTTTGCGTAACTGCCTGATTTTTCGTACCTTTATATCATGATTGATGAAAGGGCATACGAGTTACTTTGCTGCCAGCTGGGTCTGGCTAATGAGGAAAAGGCAGGACTTCGCAAACAGGTAAACGAACTGATTGCGAGGCTTAAGGCTATTGAAGAATCCAACAAAGAGAACTCCAAGGCTCTGGTTGATACAATCAATGACCTCAAAGAATCCCTCGAAAAGCAATCGAGTACGGTTGAACATTACAGGAAAGAGATGGAACTTATGAGAAAGCAGCTTGAGGCAAAAGACGAGGTGAACATGATGCTGGCAAATGAGATATCCAATCTCAGGCTTCAGCTTGAGGGCAGCAGGAAACACCGTTTCGGCCGTACCTCAGAACAAAGAAGGCTGCTGAACAACCGTAACATTGACAAGTCTGCAATGGAGAAGTCCGAGTACGACGGTTCTGGCAAGAAAGGTGATGATGATAATAAGACCGATGGTAACGGTACCGGCAGCAATACCTCTTCCGGTAACGTATCTGCACAGGACTGCAGGCCTTCAAGGAAAAAGGAAACTGCTCCCCGTGCAGAAAAGACCAGACTAAAGGTGGGTAAGGTAATTGTTCATGAGATAGAAGACTATTACCAACTCCCGGATGGCGCAAGGCTTATGAACCGTAACGGAATGGCTGATGTGTGGGAATACAGGTTTATAGAACATGTTCGTGCTCATAACGTGGAACATGTGTACAAGGTGGCAAGGGTAAAGCTTGCAGACGGTACTTTCACTAACACGATGGAGCATCCCTTGAAAAACCTTGGAGGAATCTTTTCCCCTGATTCGCTTGCCCGTCTGCTTTGTCTGAAATATGACTTCAGTATGCCTGAAAACAGACAGATAAGACTGCTTGCAAGAGAAGGCATCCACATAAGCAACACCACGCTGAACAGCTATATCCATAACGGAATCTCCAGACTTAGGGAGTTTATGGAAGATGTCTTCAAGGAGTTTGTACAACAGGCAAAATACCTTATGGTTGACGAGACGACCGAACTTGTCAGAGTTGAAACACCGGAAGGCAAGGCTTACAGGAGAAAGTATTTATGGGCTTTTTTTGCAAAGCATGTCAAGTTGGTTTACTATCATTACAATAACGGCAGCAGAGCCTCTGATGTAGCAAAGACCTTCCTTGAACATTTTATGGGATCTGTATCTACAGACGGATATACGGTTTACAGGATGTTCGACGGAGAAGACTCAAAGGTGCTTCATATAGGCTGCTGGACACACTGCAGGAGGTTGTGGGTCGATGCCTTGCCATCAGACAGAACTGCGATGGATATAATAGACCCTATCGGTGATATGTTCAGAAATGAAGACTTGTTCCGCACAATGAAACTCAGCGGTGAGCAGATTAAGGAAAAAAGACTTAAGCTTACGAGACCTATTCTTGAACGTATCCATCATAAGGTGGTCATGATGATGCAGGATACCAAACTCATGGCAAACGAACTGATGAGAAAGGCTGTGAACTATACGATAAACCAGTGGAAATCCTTGAAAAATATCCTCAAGGACGGTGCAGCGGAAATATCGAACAACCTCTGTGAGCAAAGGATGAAACCTGTAAAGCTGCTGCTCAAGAACTGTATGAACATCGGCAGTGAGGATGCAGCAGGAAACTCGGCATTCATCTTCTCTCTGATAGAAAGCTGTAAACTTAATGACATAGATCCTCAGGATTACCTGAAGCACTTGTTTGAATGTATTCTTCATGGTAAGGACTGCGACAAAAAAGCCCTTCTGCCATGTTTTTATCAATCGGAATGTTAAAACAAAAATATTTTCTTACGGACATTTTTATTTTATCGGCTGAAAAACAGCCGATAAAATTGTCGTGGCGGAAAATAGAATGGTTACGTGATACTTCTGCATAATTTATGACAGTGATCAGCGGATGCTGTTCGTTGCATCCAAGATAATGGCTATAGTCATTGACATTTCTTACTTGCAGTATGTTATTCATTATTTTTTTTCTATTATAGTAATGCAAAGATATACTATTATATGATTCATGTTTTGAATAGATAGTAAATTCTGTAAAAATGGTACAGATTGCAGGATTATGTTTACAAAATTACTCTATGTTTCAACTTAATTTTGCATGATGAAAAATAAAACATATATAATACATCGTGTAATAATAGTGTCAAATATGGAAATTGCAGAGATTGAATTTAAAAATTAAATGATATGTTGAAAATAAATAGCCTATTTATGAACAAGATTATTTTAACATTGCTGGTAGTAACAACTTTCTGTTTTACTGCTTATTCTCAAAATGAAAAGCGTATGCAAACCTTAAATAAGGTGTTAATTGTTTATTTCTCTGCCACACATACTACAGCTAAAGTGGCTCATATGATTGCAAATATCACTGGTGGTACTTTATATGAGATTACTCCTCAACGGATTTACACATCTGAAGATCTTGATTGGAATAACAAAATGTCACGTAGCTCAATAGAAATGAAAAATCCTGCAGCACGTCCGACATTGCATGGTACAAAATTAAATATCAGTGGCTATAATGTAATTTTTATCGGTTATCCTATTTGGTGGAATCAAGCTCCAAGAATTGTCAATACTTTTATAGAAAGTTATTCTTTGGAAGGGAAAATACTTGTACCTTTTGCTACATCTGGTGGGAGCGGAATAGCCAATAGTGTAAAAGAGTTAAGGAATGCATATCCTAAGCTAAAATGGAAGGATGGTAAATTACTGAATACGGTGAATCGTAATGCTATTCAGAACTGGGTTAACGATGTAATAAAAAGTATCGATTTATAAAATAAAATGATGTTTGGAATAGGTACACAAGAAATTATTTTTATCGCACTGATACTCCTGTTGTTTTTTGGAGGTAAGAAAATTCCGGAATTGATGGGAGGACTTGGAAAAGGAGTACGTAGTTTCAAGGAAAATATCAAAGAAGTGAAAAATGACATTGGCATAAAGAATGAAGATTCTGCTGAATGATGATATAAGAAAGAATATGTATGAAATTTAAATTGTTTCAGTGTTTTAGGTGTTGAGTTTATAAATTGATTATTTATAAGCTCAGTAATAGTTTTTCTTGCGTTTGCAGTAACGTTCGCATTGGGCACAAATATCATATCCCAACATCGCTCCCAGTATAAAATCCTCTTCCGGTGTCAACATATGGAGTGGGCGTTTTGCCAGATGTCTGATTGCCTGAATACATTCCGGACGTCCGAAAAATAAGTTCACGCTTGTATTTGTCACCGGTTGTACCAGAAAGTCGATTCGCTGCTTTTTCAAGCGTTCGATGGCAAACTCTTCATACTTGCGGTTGACTGTAAAGAGAATCATGCGGCGTACACCTTTTTTGTATTCATATATGTGATTCAGAAAAACTTTCATTTCAGCTGGTAGGATGTCGGGAGATGATATCATTGTAATAAAATGGATTATGGTAGATAAAAAAGTGATTGTGGATTAAAAAGTTTTCTTTAACTCGTCGGTCCAAGTTTTGATGCGTGTGGATGTTTTGTGGCTTTCATTTATATCATCTAATGCAAGACCTACAAAACTACCGTCGACAACAGCTGCAGAGTTAGAGAAAGTGTAATCATCTGTACTTACATGATTGCCCAGAAAGGTGCATCCGCTGTCTTTCAAATCTTCGTACAAAATCCCCATGGCATCACAGAAAGTGTCACAATAAGATTCAGAGTCTCCACAGCCAAACAAAGCGATATACTTCCCTTTTAAGTCTGCATTCTTCAGTACTTTGATGCCATCATACCAGTCATCCTGCAGTTCTCCGTCTCCCCAGGTTGAAGTGCCAAGAAGCAGAACATCGTAAGCATTTACCAATTCGACAGTCAGTTTGTCTGCACTATAAACGTCTGTATTTGCGATTCCCAATACAGTAGCCAATTGCCCTGCCAAGTTTTCACATGTTCCTGTAGTGGAACCATAAACGATACCAATTTTTTTCATGATGTTTAATTTAGATTGTTTTTCTGTGGCAAAGGTAGGCGGTCTGGGGTTATTTTGAAATACCTAAAAATAGTGCTTTTATTAAGGCGTATTGCTGCTGTTTTCAGGCTGTTGGAAAACACTGTATACATAATAATATTAGATACAGCTTTTGTTTCTTAAATTATGGATACCTATTTGAGGGGATTAAGCCAAAATTGGCTGATGCTTTAAAAGAAAGAAACAGATATTTTATTGCTATTGCGAGAAATTATAGATTGTTTTCTTAAATTTGTAAAAACCAATTGTTGATTTTATGAAACCAAAGTTTTTACTTTTTTTTATTTGTACTGTTTCTCTGTTTCAGTATGTCTTCGTGTGTTGTACATAAGCATCCTCATAAATTGCATCATAAAGAAATTCCACCCGGCCATGCAAAGAAAAAACATGGAAAGAAATCAGCTAAGTATTATGCTCCCGGTCATCGTAAAGAAATACATCATTATTAATTTATTAAGGTATACCGAATTTATTGGGTATACCTTAAACAGGAACTAGTTTTAAGTAGAAATAGAAGTTTTTATGGTTGTAGATGTTATTTGTTTAGATTTCTATTTCACCATCAAAAACTTTGGTTGCAGGACCTTTCATGGTCATATGATTGGTGTGTATATCCCAGTTCATCAGGAGCTCTCCTCCGTCCATTTTTACTTTTACATTTCTTGTACACTGTTTAGTAAAAATAGCGGCAGCAGCAGTTGCACATGCTCCGGTTCCACAAGCCTGAGTAATGCCTGATCCTCTCTCCCACACACGCATGCGAATGTGTCCCTCGTCTAAAATTTGGGCAAATTCTACATTGGTCCGATCTGGAAATAAAGGATGATTTTCTAAAAACGGGCCTGCCTGAAAAAGATTGACGCTCGAAACATTGTCTACAAAAATGACTAAATGTGGATTCCCCATTGATACGGCAATACCTTGGGGGTAAGGAGATTGTTCTCCTAATTTTACCCAATGAATATTTGTGGGTATTCCCATATCTACCGTAACTTCATCTACTGTATTGTTTGAGTTTACATTCAGCTTTAATTGTTTAATACCCGATTTGGTTTCCAGCGCAATATCCTTTTTATCTGTCAGTCCATATTCGTAAAGATATTTCCCAATACACCTGCTGGCATTCCCACACATCATGGCTTCAGATCCATCTGCATTGAAAATGCGCATGCTGAAGTCACCGATATTAGATGGTCCTATTAATACTAATCCATCACTTCCTATTCCAGTATGCCATTGACTCCAGCAGATTGCCAGTTTTTCCGGATTCTCTATAGGATATTGCAAGGTGTTGACATAAATATAGTCATTACCTGCTCCATGCATTTTAGTAAATTTTATTTTCATAGACTATTTTGATTAAATGAGTAGATTGAATTTTTTATCATATACTTATAATTGGATATATAATTGACATATAGTATTGCATTATTGCTTATATTATGTTATAATGATACAATAATTAGCTGTATGTGAAATATTGTCATTGTTAATCACTATTATTATATCTTTATGTTCGCAAATGTATGAAATAGAAATTCTGTTTTTATGATGAAATGGAATAAAAAATAAATAGTTGTTCTTTTTGTGTTATTTTGATATAATAATCATGTATTAAATAATAGATTATTCTATATTTTATAAATAATAGTATTAATATGTAATATTAATATTGTTTTTGAAATTAAAATTCATATCTGATTGTTAAAGCAAAAAGTATGAGTCAGATTAGTTTTTTTATTGCATGTACTTATTGTATTTTATGAAGCACTTTTATATATCCTGTTCAGTACAATAAGTACCTTCTGCATTATATGTTCCGAGAGAATATATAAAGTACTATCATACTGATTTTTATCATTTACTTATACTGTTAATAGTTTTATGTGATAAGCTGCATAAAAAATACATATTGTACTGCTTATGAAAAGGTTTATTGTATAAGATAAGATATTTATCTATTTGATTAATAGGTAATTATTAATCTTATAAAATTTGGTTGTTTCAAAAATAAATTCTTTATTTGCACAGCGAAACAAAATTATGAACTATGGAACACAGCATGCAATTGGCCAATAATCATATTTCGGTAGATTGTGTAGTGATTGGATTCGATGGCCAAAATTTAAAAGTATTATTAGTACGTCGTATAGGAGAAGATGAAGGTGAAGTTTTCCATGATATGAAACTGCCTGGTAGTCTTATATACATGGATGAAGACTTGGATAGTGCGGCTCAGCGAGTTTTAACCCAACTGACTGGATTGAAAAATGTAGACTTAAAGCAATTTAAAGTGTTTGGTTCTAAAGATCGCACCAAGAACCCTAAAGATATCCGTTGGTTGGAAAGAGCTGAAAAAGCAAAAGTTGATCGTATTGTGACAGTTGCTTATTTTTCATTAGTAAAGATCGATAAAACTCAAAGTAAGCTCTTGGATAACTTTCAAGCAGAATGGGTTTCTCTGCAAGATGTAAAGGAACTTGCTTTCGACCATAATCAGATTATTGCTGATGCAATGGAATTTATCCGTCAATATGTGGAGTTTAATCCGTCTTATCTTTTCGAATTGCTTCCTCGGAAATTTACAGCTCTTCAGTTGCGTGTTTTATATGGTTTACTCTATGGGAAAGCTGTAGATGTCCGTAATTTTCATAAGAAAATAGCGATGTTAGACTATGTAGTTCCTTTGGATGAATTCCAGCAGGGAGTGTCACATCGTGCAGCAAGATATTACCATTTTGACAAGAAAATTTACAACAAGACAAGAAGATAAAATAATAAAGTATGTATTTATTAGGATATGATATAGGGAGTTCTTCTGTAAAAGCCAGTTTGGTCAATGCAGAAACGGGGAAATGTATTTCTTCTGCTTTTTATCCTAAAACAGAAGCTCCTATTATCTCAGTCAAACGAGGTTGGGCAGAACAAGAACCGGACAGTTGGTGGGAATATTTGAAATCTGCAACTCAGGATATTCTATCCAATTCCTGTATTCGTAAGGAAGATATAAAGGCAATAGGTATTTCATATCAGATGCACGGCCTTGTATGTGTAGATGCTCAGCATCGTGCTCTTCGTCCGGCGATTATATGGTGTGATTCCCGAGCCGTTCCGTATGGTCAAAAAGCTTTTCATGAATTAGGCGAAGAACATTGCCTGTCTCATTTACTTAATTCTCCAGGTAACTTTACAGCTTCTAAGCTAGCATGGATTAAAGAAAATGAGCCGGAGGTATATGAGAAGATATACAAAATCATGTTACCCGGAGATTACGTTGCCATGCGTTTGAGCGGAGAAATCTGTACTACCGTATCAGGCCTTTCGGAAGGTATGTTTTGGGATTTCAAACAAAACTCAGTGGCCGATTTCCTGATGAAATATTATGGATTTGATTCTTCTCTTATTCCTGATATTAAGCCTACATTCGGAGAACAGGGAACTGTTTCTGCCGAAGCTGCTTTGGAACTTGGACTGGCAGCAGGAACACCTATTACTTACCGTGCAGGCGACCAGCCCAATAATGCATTGTCTTTGAATGTATTCAATCCGGGAGAGATTGCTTCTACAGCAGGAACTTCGGGAGTTGTATATGGAGTAAATGGAAAAGTCAATTACGATCCACAGTCGCGTGTAAATACATTTGCTCATGTTAATCACACTGCAGACTGTACCCGACTGGGTGTTCTCCTATGTATCAACGGTACTGGTATTCTGAACTCTTGGGTGAAGCGAAATGTGGCAACAGAGGGATTGTCGTATGCAGAAATGAACGATCTGGCTGCTCAAATCCCAATCGGTTCGGAAGGTATCAGTATCCTGCCCTTTGGCAACGGTTCGGAGCGTATGCTTGAAAATCGTGAAGCAGGATGCTCTATCAATGGAATTAATTTTAATTTACATCATAAAGGCCATCTTATCCGTGCTGCTCAAGAAGGAATTGTTTTCTCTTTCAAATACGGTATCGACATTATGAAAGGCATGGGAATGGATGTACAGAAAATCCATGCAGGTCATGCTAATATGTTCCTCAGTCCGGTATTCCGTGAAACACTGGCTGGTGTAACAGGTTCTGTAATCGAACTTTACGACACAGACGGTTCTGTAGGCGCTGCCAAGGGGGCTGGTATGGGAGCTGGAATTTATAAAGACCATGTGGAAGCTTTTTCAACTTTAGAGAAGCTTGCAGTCATAGAACCCGATTCTTCGAATGCAGATGCTTACGCAGATGCCTATGCGAGATGGGTAGAATGTTTGAAAAAAATATAAACAATCATAGATTCTGATTTGATAAAACAACTATTTAAAATAAATAATCTTTAAACTTTAATATTATGGCAACAAGAGAGTATTTCCCAGGAATTGGAAAGATAAAATTCGAAGGTGTAGAAAGTAAGAACCCAATGGCATTCCGTTATTACGATGCCGAAAAAGTGATTTTGGGTAAACCAATGAAAGACTGGCTCAAATTTTCAATGGCATGGTGGCACACCTTGTGCGCAGAAGGTTCAGACCAGTTTGGTGGTGGAACAAAACAATTCCCGTGGAAAAGCAGTGCAGACAAAATACAGGCAGCTAAAGATAAAATGGATGCTGGATTTGAGTTCATGCAAAAAATAGGTATCGAATATTATTGTTTCCACGATGTAGATTTGTGCGATGAAGCAGAAACTATCGAAGAATATGAACAGAATCTCAAGGAAATAGTTGCTTATGCGAAGAAGAAACAGGAAGAAACCGGCATCAAACTTCTTTGGGGTACTGCCAATGTATTCGGCCATGCCCGTTATATGAACGGAGCTGCAACCAACCCTGATTTTGATGTAGTGGCACGTGCAGCCGTTCAGATAAAAAATGCAATCGATGCCACTATTGAACTGGGCGGTACCAACTATGTATTCTGGGGTGGACGTGAAGGCTATATGTCGCTTCTGAATACTGACCAAAAACGTGAAAAAGAACATCTCGCACAGATGCTGAAAATGGCGCGCGACTATGCACGCAGCAAAGGCTTTACAGGAACATTCCTTGTAGAACCCAAACCAATGGAACCAATGAAACATCAGTATGATGTAGATACAGAAACTGTGATTGGCTTCTTGAAAGCACACGGTCTTGACAAAGATTTCAAGGTAAATATCGAAGTTAATCATGCTACATTGGCCGGACATACTTTCGAACATGAATTGGCTGTAGCAGTAGACAATGGTATGTTGGGTTCTATTGATGCCAACCGTGGTGACTATCAGAACGGATGGGATACAGACCAGTTCCCTATCGATAACTTCGAACTCATTCAAGCTATGATGCAGATTATCCGCGCTGGTGGTTTGGGTAATGGCGGTACCAACTTTGATGCAAAAACACGCCGCAACTCTACCGACTTGGAAGATATTTTCATCGCTCACATTGCGGGAATGGATGCAATGGCCCGTGCTTTGGAAAATGCAGCCCGTCTGCTCGAAGAATCTCCTTACAAGAAGATGCTGGCAGACCGTTATGCTTCCTTCGACAGTGGTAAAGGAAAAGAATTCGAAGAAGGAAAACTTTCTTTGGAAGATGTTGTTGCTTATGCCAAGACTGCAGGTGAACCTAAACAGACAAGTGGTAAACAAGAGTTATACGAAGCAATTGTAAATATGTATTGCTAATCTCTTGATTTTATTATACCGTATCAGGTATCGTCGGTACATATCATTTACAGACTGATCTCTTTCAGTAATATGTACCGGCGTTTACCTTTTTAACAATCTTATAACTATGAATGACGCAAAGAAAAGTAAAACCTATCTTTTTTCCATTGTAATGGTAGCCGTATTGGGAGGCTTGCTGTTTGGATACGACACCGCGGTGATTTCCGGAGCCGAAAAAGGCTTGCAGGCATTCTTCATGGGAGCAGACGATTTTGTTTATACAGATACATGGCATGGCATTACTTCATCTAGTGCTCTTTTAGGGTGTATCATAGGTAGTGCCATTTCGGGTTGTCTGGCTTCCCGTTATGGCAGAAAGCAGTCGTTGTTTCTGGCAGGTATCATGTTCTTTCTGTCGGCTTTAGGTTCATACTATCCCGAGTTTCTTTTTTTCTCGTATGGAGAACCTTCTTACTCTTTATTGCTGGCTTTCAATTTCTACCGTATATTGGGCGGTGTAGGTGTCGGACTGGCATCTGCTCTTTGTCCGATGTATATTGCCGAAGTTGCTCCAAGTAATATCCGAGGTACATTGGTTTCTTGGAATCAATTTGCTATCATCTTCGGACAGCTGGTAGTTTATTTTGTCAATTTTATCATTCTTGGTGATAATGTTAATCCTGTTGTCGAAGTGGTAGAAGGAGTAAACAAGGTTATCAATCCGGATGCAGCAGCATGGGCTATCGAAACCGGATGGAGACAGATGTTTGTAAGCGAAGCAGTACCTGCCGGACTTTTTACCATCTTGATTTTGTTTGTACCTAAAACACCACGTTATCTGGTAATGTCGGGACATGATGAAGAGGCACTGACTGTATTGACGAAAATCAACGGCCGTGAGCGTGCCAAGCAAATTCTGGCCGATATCAAGGGTACCGTACAGACTAAGACAGAACGACTCTTTACTTACGGATGGTTGGTAATTTTTATTGGCATTATGCTGAGTGTATTCCAGCAGGCAGTGGGTATCAATGCTGTATTATATTTTGCTCCACGTATTTTCGAAAGCATGAATATCGGCAATCCGATGGTACAAACAGTCTTCATGGGAGTTGTTAATATTTTATTTACACTTTTGGCTGTGTTTACCGTAGAGAAATTAGGACGTAAGCCTTTGCTGATTTGCGGTTCTATCGGTATGGCTGTAGGAGCTTTAGGTGTTGCTTTCAGTAACTTGGCTACAGGAATTTCTCCACTAATACCGGTGATCAGTATTATGATTTACAGCGCATCTTTCATGTTCAGCTGGGGTCCGATATGCTGGGTACTTATTTCTGAAATTTTCCCCAATACAGTGCGTGGTACAGCTGTTGCCATTGCCGTAGCTTTCCAGTGGATATTCAATTTCATTGTATCGTCTACCTTCCTGCCGATGTATAATATGAGCGCAGGCGATATGGGTGAAAAATTCGGACATATTTTTGTATACGGCCTATATGGTGTGATTTGTATTATAGCAGCCGTATTTGTCTGGAAACTGGTTCCCGAAACCAAAGGAAAGACATTGGAAGACATGACTCGTTTGTGGAAAAACAGACAAGAGCAAAACAAGTAGAAGCTAAGCGGAAAAAGATTTTGTTATTCAGGTAAAATAGTACAGATACCGATACTCCTTTTGGGTGGAGTTTATCGGTATCTGTTTTTTATAGGCTGTCTCAGCAATAAAATGGATGTACTATACAGATGCAGTATGTTTGTTGTTCTATTTATCTTTTGTATCCGACGACGTCGGATATAAAAACGGCGACGTTGGCTCGTCAACCGACGTCGGCAATTATACAGCCGACGACGCTGGCTGAAGACCGTGATTCATTCCGAAAACTTCCGATAATTTTATTTCTTAAAAAATACATTGCCTGCAGCAGGTGATACTGCCAACTATACTACAGAACCGTATCGAAACCTTTCGTTGAAATATGATTATTCGCTTTTTTATCTCAAACTTTTCGTATACCTTTGCGATTAAGAAGTAAAACAAAGGGGTGCCCAACCAGATGACGGGCTGAGATTATACCCTACGAACCTGATTTGGTTAATGCCAACGGAGGGATTGTTGTTCGATTATATCTTTTTTATATCCGTTTTCCGGAAGTTCCTTCTTTGTATTACTTTAATTTTTAAAATGTATCGACATGAAGATTATAGTAAACAACAAAGAGGTAGATCTTATTCAAGGCAATACCATTGCCGATCTTGCCCGTCAACTTGAATTACCTTTACAGGGAGTAGCCATTGCGCTACACAACCGTATGATTCCTCGTGCCCAGTGGGAGGAACAGGTGCTCCAGCCGGGAGACAGTCTGGTTATCATTAAAGCAGCATGCGGGGGGTAACAGGATATGAAACTACAATTCATCACTCATTTTACAGACCGGTATTCTTATTTCGATTCGGCACGGATGGCACTCGAAGGTGGATGCCGTTGGATTCAGTTGCGCATGAAAGATGCTTCGCCCGAAGAACTCGAGTATGAAGCCAGACGTGTGCAGGCTTTATGTCGTGAATACGGAGCTACCTTTATTATAGACGACCATGTAGAACTGGTAAAAAAACTTGAAGCAGATGGCGTGCATCTGGGTAAGAACGATATGCCGATAGCCGAAGCCCGCAAGATATTGGGAAATGACTTTATCATCGGTGGAACAGCGAATACCTTCGAAGATGTGCAGATGCATTATGCGGCAGGTGCCAATTACATAGGATGTGGTCCTTTCCGTTTTACTACGACGAAAAAGAATCTGAGTCCGGTATTGGGTCTGGAAGGATACCGCAACATTTTGAATCGGATGAAAGAGGCTGATATCCAATTGCCTGTTGTGGCCATTGGTGGAATCACCTACGAAGATATACCGGAAATCATGCAGACAGGAGTCTCGGGTATTGCATTAAGCGGTACCATTTTGCGTGCCGACAATCCGGTAGAGGAAACACGCCGTATTTTGGGACTTCTCCCTGAATGATGAAGGGACAGCGTTTTCTCTTTATGTGTATGTACAGTAGAATCATTACAGAAAAATTTAAATCAAGATAAAATGGAAAAACTGATTATTGCAGGAAAAGAATTTAACTCCCGCTTGTTCTTGGGAACTGGAAAATTCAACTCCAATCAATTGATGGAAGAAGCTATTCTGGCTTCAGGTACAGAAATGGTAACTGTAGCTATGAAACGTATCGAATTGGAAGATAAAGAGGACGATATGCTTCGTCATATTGTTCACCCACATATCCAACTGTTGCCTAATACTTCTGGCGTACGTACAGCCGAAGAAGCTGTATTTGCTGCACAGATGGCTCGCGAGGCTTTCGGAACCAACTGGCTCAAACTCGAAATCCACCCAGACCCTCGCTATCTTCTTCCAGACTCTATCGAGACGCTGA
>OHAY01002709.1_pt1 | contig 13517 bp, 10 predicted proteins | sample 1577191 | NCBI WGS metagenome assembly OHAY01 (sample SAMEA3541504, study PRJEB24748) | human gut metagenome | biome: human gut; feature: human-associated habitat; material: faeces | place: China | collected 2012 | reverse complement strand
CTTCTCTTCTATAAACGCCTTATCCTTGCTATAATATAGGATAAGGAACGATTCGCACCCATAAAATTATAGTGAAATTTACTGTTAAAGGAAGGATACAATGAAATCATTTCAAACTCTGGGCGTAACGGAAACCTTTACCGCCGCCCTGCATAAACAAGGCATCAAAACTGCCACGCCCGTCCAGGAAAAGGCGATTCCCCCGGCATTTACCGGCAAAGACCTGATCGTTCAGGCCCAAACCGGAACAGGAAAAACCCTGGCATTTCTCTTGCCGGCGCTCCAGCGGGTAAAAACCTCGGCTTCCTGGGAACAAGTCCTCATTATGACGCCGACCCGGGAACTGACCCGGCAGATCATGGAAGTAGCGTCGCTTCTTACCGCCGGCACCGATATCGACGTCCTGCCTCTGATTGGCGGCAAAACCATAGAAAAACAGCTGCATCAGCTCCGCCGCCGCCCTCATGTCATTATCGGCACGCCGGGACGGCTTCTCGATCACTGCCAGCGGAACTCCCTTACCCTATCCGGCATACAGACCGTCATCTTAGACGAAGCCGACCAGATGCTGCATATGGGATTTTTGGACGAAGTAGAGCAAGTCATTGAAAAGACCGGAAAAAACCGCCAGCTTCTCCTCTTTTCCGCAACCATGCCGGATCGAATCCGCAAACTGGCAAAAAAATACATGTCCGCTCCGCTCTCCCTTACCGTCCAAGAAGGACAGCAGATCACCCTCGACCGTATCGAGCAGCGCGTTTACATGGTGGATCAGAAAGAAAAATACAGCCGTCTGACAGAAATGATGAAAGAGACCGATCCGTATCTGGCAGTCATTTTCTGCAACACGAAAGAAGGCGCCGCCAAACTGGCAGGCCAGCTCATTCAAGACGGATTCAATATCGGCGAACTGCACGGCGACCTGTCTCAGGGCAAACGAATCCAGGTACTCCGCGATTTTGCCAAAGCGCGCACCCAGTATCTGGTCGCTACGGACATTGCCGCCCGCGGCATCGATGTCGAAGGCGTTACCCACGTATTCAATTACGACGTGCCTCATGACGTGGACTACTATACCCACCGCATCGGCCGCACCGGCCGGGCAGGCCAAACCGGACTTGCCGTTACCTTTGCGGCAGCGGAAGATACCGAATGGGTTCGCCGCATCGAACACAATATCCAGGCAACGATTACCAAATACACGGCTGACGGCCAGATAAAAGTAATGGCAAAATCAACGCCGCCGAAAAAGAAAAAAGCAGTCGTTTCCAAACTGCCGGCCAGCACCTATCAGCCGACAACTGCGAAGCGGGCAAAACAGGCCCACAAAGGCGGAAACAACCGCAGACGGCGCGCCAAACCGGCGGAAGATACGGCAAAACGCCGTCAAAAACGCCGCTGATGCCGCCGCGTTCATAAATGCAGCAAAAAAGCAGACTCAATTGAGTCTGCTTTTTGTTTTATTATTTTCTTGCTTCTTCATGATGACACGTACAGCAGCTTCCGCCGCTGCTCGGACAGCCGCAGCATTCTCCGGCTTTCGTCTTTTTATATACGTTTCTGGCTACATATATTACTACAGCCAGCAATATCGCACCGATAATCCAGGTTGCCATCACACCACACCCTTTCTGTTACGCACGCACCGCCAGAACAGAATCGTCTTCATCTTTCTTGGCTTTCGGCGCCGGACGAAACAGCAGATACAAGAACACTGCCAATACAATAACCGCTGCCGCCGTACCGGCTGTTACCGTTCCCCCTTCAAAAAAGAGCACGCCGAATTGATATACCATAAGCGTTACCGCGTAAGCAAATACATTCTGATAAAGAATCGTGATCCACGTCCACCGGCTGCTATTCATTTCTTTGCTGATCGTACTGATCGCCGCAAGGCACGGAGAATCGAGCAGGTTAAAGATCAGGAACGCAAACGCAGCTACAGCGCTCGGGAACATAACCATAACCGCCTGCCACAAACCGGCGTCGTCTTCTGCCGCTTCCGCCATACCCGACAGAACCGCCATCGTGCTGACAATCGCTTCTTTTGCGGCAAACCCGCTGATCGCCGAAGCTACCGCCTGCCACGTACCAAATCCAAGCGGCGCGAAAATCGGAGCCATCGCGTTGCCGATCGTCGCCATGAGGCAGTTTTCAATATCTTCTACCATCACAAATCCGCCGTCTTCAAATCCGAACGTAGCCAGGAACCACATCACAATACAGCAGAGGAACAAAATCGTTCCCGCTTTTTTCAGGAAGCTCCATACCCGTTCCCATACATGGAGCAGCACATTCCGCATCGTCGGCATATGATACTGCGGCAGCTCCATAACAAACGGAGCCGGATCGCCGGCAAAGACAGACGTCTTTTTCAAAATAATTGCCGATACAATAACGGAAACAATACCAACAAAATACATAGCCGGCGCCATCCACCATTCGCCGCCCATAATCGCGCCGGAAATCAGCGCAATAACCGGCAGCTTCGCGCCGCAGGGAATAAACGTCGTCGTCATGATCGTCATGCGCCGATCCCGTTCATTCTCAATCGTCCGGGAAGCCATAATCCCCGGAACGCCGCAGCCGGAAGAAATCAAAAGCGGAATAAAGCTCTTGCCCGAAAGGCCGAACCGATGGAAAATCCGGTCCATAATAAACGCAACCCGCGCCATATACCCGCAGTCTTCCAAGAACGACAGGAACAAGAACAAAATAGCCATCTGCGGAGCAAAGCCGATCGGAGCCGCCAGCCCGCCGATAATCCCGTCTACAATAAGAGAAATCATCCAGTCTTCCGTACCCCAGCCTTCCAGCGTTTCCTGGACAGCCGGCTGTACCCATTCGCCAAACAGCGTATCGTTTGTAAAATCAGTTACGATCGTCCCCAGAGAGGTTACAGAAATATAATATACCAAAAACATGATAGCCACAAAAATCGGCAGCGCCAGCCACCGATTCGTAACAACCCGGTCGATCTTATCCGACAGCGTCATGCCAGTAGCCTTCTTCTTCACTGCCTTCTGAATCACTTCGGCAATATATTCATACCGTTCATTGGTAATGATGCTTTCGCTGTCATCGTCCATCGCTTCTTCCGCCGCGGCTGTGATTTCTTTCGCTTTGGCCAGAAGTTCCGCCGGGATACGCACCGCTTTATGCAGGTCTTTATCCCGTTCAAATACTTTTACCGCCGTCCAGCGCAGCCGTTCTTTCGGCACGCAGCCTGCAAGCAGGCATTCCAATTCCTGAATAACCGCTTCCACTTCCGAAGAAAACGTTACCGTTTTTGCCGCCTGCTTCTGCTGCGCATGCCGCACAGCCGCCGCAGCCGCTTCCGCCGTCCGTTCGCCGCTGACCGCCGACATTTCCACTACCGGGCATCCCAGCATCGTAGAGAGCGAAACCGTATCGATCACATCGCCCCGCTTCCGCACGATATCCATCATATTCAGCGCCACAACGACGGGGATTCCCATTTCCATCAGCTGCGTTGTCAAATACAAATTCCGTTCAATATTGGACGCGTCCACAATATTCAAGATCCCGTCCACTTTGCTGCCAAGCAGATAATCTCGGGAAACCACTTCCTCCAGCGTATACGGAGACAGCGAATAAATTCCCGGCAAGTCCGTGATCACCACGTCCTTCTGCCCTTTCAGACGCCCTTCTTTCTTTTCTACCGTTACCCCCGGCCAGTTCCCTACATACTGGGAAGCGCCCGTCAAATCATTAAACAGTGTACTTTTCCCACTATTGGGGTTTCCGGCTAATGCAATGACTACTTCTGCCACGATATCCAATCCTTTCTGCTGCGCCTACTGCACTTCAATATTTTCTGCTTCTGCCTTGCGAAGCGACAATTCATATCCGCGAACCGTTACTTCGATAGGATCGCCGAGCGGAGCTACCTTGCGGACAAACACCGAGCAGCCCTTCGTGATGCCCATATCCATGATGCGCTTTTTCAGCGCCCCAATACCATGCAGCTTCACAACGGTAACCGTCTCGCCGCAGGCCACATCTCGCAAACTCTTCATTCCTTCGTCCCCTTTCTTATACCATGATGCGATTCGCCATCTTATGACTGATCGCTACCCGCGAATCCTTTACGCTCACGATCAGATTGCCGCCCAATTTAGAGACGACAGTTACCATGCTGCCGGTTACAAACCCCAGATTTTCCAAAAACCGGCGTGTTTCGTCCTTACCCCGAATTTCCAATATCTCTCTGCTTTCGCCAGGCCCGACAAATGTTAACGGCATAATGGCAATCACACCCTTCCTTTAATTGAATACAATTCTCTTTGTATGAATAAGTTTACTACCGCCGCCGGTGCTTTGTCAAACATTATTTTAAGAATATTTCATAATTACTTCCTTGGTATACTTTCTATTATCCTTGTATTTACTCTGCTCTTTATTAATTTATTCTCATTTGTTCCCAAATCAATTATCATTTAATTTTGATACCGTGTTGAGAATTATGTTCTCAATTTATTTTCATTTTGTTTCTTCTTCCTCGTCGGCAGAGCCATCCCCTGCCCATCGTATTCCCCGGCAGAAAAACAAAACAGCCTGCGGCTCCTTTGTCCGCAGGCTGTTTTCCTTGCCTTCTGTCTTCTTTATAAGTTTCCTATATATATTGTATATTAGCGTTTCTGTGCTTTCTGCACGGCCAGCACAACCGGCACGGTGATTGCCGCCGCCACCAGTGCTTCCGGGATACCGTTGCTGATGCAGATGCCGACGACAATGTTCCAGACCACGTCCACCGACATGTTCTGCGCCGCCGCAAATTCTTCCGCATGGAATATATAAATGCAGCTCATGAAAAGCACCGTATTGACCATCGAACCGCAGATCGCCGCCAACGCCATGCGCAGCGTCTTGCCGCCAATCATGAACCGATACACCAGATACGCCGTCAGGCCGATCAAAATCCGCGGCACCATGACCGTGATCAGATTTCTCGGGTCCACAAAGGGATTCAAGAATATCGACATCACAGACGTCGGCGCCGTAACCGCCTGAAACATGCTGAACACGCCGAAAATAAAGCCAACCATCATACCCACTCTCGGGCCGGCAAGCACCGCTCCGATAATGACCGGCACATGCAAAATCGTGGCTTTCATATAAAACAGCGGGATAAATCCATATCCGGTAACCCCCAGCAAGATGGTGATCGACGCCAGCATACCGATAACCGTCAGCTCTTTTACCGTAAACGCGGCGCGTCGCGCCGGCAATACGCCTGCACTGCTCATTTTACTCATCGCAAAGTCCTCCGTTCTCATTCCTCTTCGGATATAAGTCGAATCCAAAATAACTATTCGGCCGTATGAGACACCGGTGTCCGTCCGACTCCTGTTCTGATATCGGCTTCCCTCCTTTTACCGTATTTATACGACCTTTAGAGAGTATAAAAAAATCCCTTCTGTTTGTCAAGCAATATAACCTTTTTTTACCCATTTTGCCTTATTTTATTTATTTATGGAGCAATTCCTTTGCTTTTCCCGGCCAATAGGCTTCCAGCTGCTCTTCGATCTTATCCAGCGGCGTCTGCCGCATATACCGCGCCGCTTCCTCCCGCGCCGATTCAAGAACGGCAATATCCCGCACCGGATCGGCGATCTTCAAATCCGGCAGCCCATGCTGGCGATACCCGAAAAGCTGTCCTGCCCCGCGCAGAATCAAATCCTTTTCCGACAAAATAAATCCGCTGTGAATCGTTTCCATCAATTTCAGCCGCATCATGGTATCCGATTTTTTGCTGTGGCTCATCAAAATGCAGTACGATTGATAACTGCTTCTGCCGACCCGTCCCCGCAGCTGATGAAGCTGCGCCAGCCCAAACCGTTCCGCCCCGTCGATCATGATGACCGTCGCGTTGCCCACATTGACCCCGACTTCAATCACGCTGGTTGCCACCAGCAGCTGGATCTTGCCTTGATGAAAGTCCGTCATCACCGCGTCCTTTTCCCGGCTTTTCATCTTTCCATGCACCAGACCGCACGTATAGCCGTCAAAAACCTGCTGCAATTCCTCGTATAATGCGACGGCTGCCTGCAAATCCAGCTTTTCCGATTCCTCTACCAAGGGACACACCACATAAATCTGCCGCCCTGCGTCCATTTCCCGGCGGAAAAACGCATAAATCCTCCGGCGCATACTCTCGTCCACCACATACGTTTTGACCGGCTTTCTTCCCGGCGGCATCTCCCGAATCGAAGAAACGTCCAGATGCCCGTAAATCGACAGCGCCATCGTCCGGGGAATCGGCGTTGCCGTCATTACCAATACATGCGGATGCTCGCCTTTTTCCTGCAATAACTGCCGCTGCCGCACGCCGAATCGATGCTGCTCGTCCGTTACCACCAGCCCCAGCGCGGCAAACTGCACCGGCTCCTGTATCAGCGCGTGCGTGCCGATCAAAATGTCAATCTCATGCCCGGCCAGTTTTTCCAGCAGCTCACGCCGCTCCTTCTCCGTCGTTTTTCCCGTCAGCACGGCAATCCGCACCGGCAGTCCGGCAAACATTTCCATAACGCTCTCATAATGCTGCGACGCCAGAATCTCCGTCGGCGCCATCAATGCCCCCTGATAGCCGTTTTCCACCGCCTTTGCCAGCGCCAGCGCCGCTACCGCCGTTTTCCCCGACCCCACGTCGCCCTGGACGAGCCGGTTCATCGGATACTCCCCTTCCATATCGTTTTCAATTTCTATAAATACCTTCCGCTGATCCTTCGTCAGCGTAAACGGCAGCTTTTCGATCACCTGCCGCAGCAGACTGCCGTTCGGCCCGCATTTAAGCCCGGTGCCCTCCGTCCGCTTCTTCTGCCGGATATACTGAAACAAGAGCTGCAGATAAAACAATTCTTCCCACACGAACCGCCGCCGCGCCCGCTCCATTTCTTCCATTGTATTGGGAAAATGAATCGCCCGAAGCGCCGCCGCCCGTTCCGGCAGGTCATATTTCCTGCGCAGCCCTTCCGGCAGCCGCTCCTTCCCGGCAATCCCTCGATCCAGCGCCGCCTGCACCGTCTGGCGCACCAGATTCTGCGACACTCCCTGCACCAGAGAATACAGCGGATATATCCCCCACTCCGACGCGTCCGTTTCCGCCGCAGGTTCCGCCTCCGCGTCATTGATCTGCCGCATGCCGTAATTCATCTCCACCTTGCCGTACACCGCAAGCTCCATGCCTTCCCGAAACATCTTTTTCTTAAACGGCTGATTAAACCAAGTCAGCTGCATCGTGCCCGACCCGTCGCTGATCGTAACGATCAAAAGCGACAGCCGCGGCCGGAGCCGCTTTTCCTCGATTTTCTTTACGACGCCCCGCACCGTCTGATACTTGCCGATCTCGGTCTCGCCGATCCGTCGCCGCTGGCTCCGATCCTCATAATCCCGCGGAAAATATTCCGCCAGCTCTTCTACGCTGTATATCCCCAGCCGCCCCAGCAGCTGCGCCCGCTGTTTGCCCACGCCTTTTAATACCTGCAATGATTCCATATCCTGTATTCTCCCTGCCCATTCCTTTGCTGTCGATAGGATTGCCAAATTTACCTCTATATTGTACCATAATTCTTGTAAAAAGCAGTATTTTGCCTGTTTTTCCCTTGCACAAACGCTTCTTTTATGATAGAATTTCTTTGTTGTACTTGTAAGATGCTGGGAGGTGTAATCGAATGGCTAACTATTGTGAAGTTTGCGGCAAAGGTCTTGTAACCGGTTTTAACGTGAGTCACTCTCACCGTAAAACAAAAAGAACCTGGAAACCGAATATCCAGAGAGTACGTGCAGTTGTTGAAGGTGAAGTGAAACGGGTGAATGTTTGCACTCGTTGCCTGCGCTCCGGCAATGTACAGCGTACAGTTTAATTTAGACTTTGCGAATGAAGTGAAGATAAATAAAAAAGCTGTCTCATACGAGACAGCTTTTTTATTTACCTTCTTTTTTATCCCTTGCTTCCATACAACTCCCGATTCCGCGCTACGATCTCCATAATGCGGTTCGCCGTTTCCTCGATCGCCTTCGCCGATACGTCGATCACCGGACAATGCAGCTTGCGCATAATCGCCTTGGCATAGTCCAATTCCTCCTGTATCCGCGCCATATTCGCATAATTCGCGTCGTTGCCGAGCCCCATCGCCCGCAGCCTTTCCGTCCGAATCGTATTGAGCTTAAACGGATCGATAATCAGCCCTACGATCTTATGCGGCGGAATCTTGAACAATTCCTCCGGCAGCTTTACTTCCGGCACCAGCGGCAAATTCGCCGCCTTGATCCGCTTATTCGCCAGATACATGCTCAGCGGCGTTTTCGATGTGCGGGACACGCCGATAATGACGATATCCGCTTTCAGGAACCCTGCCGGATTCTTGCCGTCGTCATATTTCACGGCAAACTCAATCGCCTCTACCTTTTTGAAATATTCCTGATCCAGCTTATGCACCATGCCCGGCCGCATGCGGGGCGGCGTTGACGTTACCGTTCCCACCGCGTCCATCATCGGCCCCAGGATATCCACCGCCTGGATATTCCGTTCCCGCGTCAATTCATGCAGCTTTTTGCGCAGCTCCGGCGATACGATCGTATGACAGATGACCCCATGCTGCTGAATCACCTCGTTGATCGTCTCCTCGATCTGCGCTTCCGTCCGAATATACGGAATCCGCACAATATCGATCTCTTCCTTATCAAACTGACTGACTGTGGCGCGCGCCACCTTCTCCGCCGTTTCCCCCAGCGAATCGGATAATACATATATAATTGGTGATGCCATAGCCTATCTCCTTCCCATACCGCATTCTACGAACAATTTAGCAATGCTCGTCTTTGATACCCGGCCAAGCAGCCGATACCGCTTCCTGCCGCCGTCCTCTGTTTTTTCCACCACCGGCACGCAGTCGATTTCATATTCCAGCATCCGCTGCGCTACCGCCAGCACCTCTTCATCGGGCTCTGCAAAAATCATCTTGCTCACCGGCGTCATAACCAGCCGCACCGGCAAATCCCGCAGATTATTGCCCAGCGCGCTTTTGAGCAGATCCTTTCGCGACACAACGCCGCTCAAAAACCCGTTCTCCCCGACAAACACCGTACCCACGTCTTCCGTAAACATCATGATCACCGTATCATACGCGCTCACATCGTCCTTGACCATGACCGGCTGTGCCAGCACTTCGCTTACCCGGATACTGTTGATCTTCCGCGCCACCAGATTGACCTCCTGATTGCCCGTATAAAAATATCCGAGTTTCGGCCTGGCGTCCACAATCCCCAGCATCGTGATAATCGCCAGATCCGACCGCAGCGCCGCCCGGGTCACGTTCAGCTGCTCTGCAATCCGATTGCCCGTGATCGGCCCCGATTCCCGCACGATCTCCACAATTTTTTCCTGCCGTTCTGTCAGTATAATCGTCCTCACCTCCCGCAAAAAAACCTCCAGCCCATAGACCGGAGGTTTTTACTGTTATACCCAATTACCAAGTATAATCTTCTTTTTCTGCAATCCCTCTGCCAGTCAAAGCATCCATCATGATGCGCTGTTCTAATTGAGCCACCATTTTTTTCGTTGCTTTCACCGCATCTGGATTTACAGATACAGAATCGATACCGCTGCGAATCAAAAATTCCGTAAAGTCAGGATATACGCTCGGAGCCTGTCCGCAGATAGACACCGTCTTGCCGTCCCGATGCGCTACCTCGATAAGATGCCGAATCGCTCTGCGCACCGCCAGATTCCGTTCGTCATAGATATGAGCCACCGTATCGTTATCCCGATCACAGCCCAGAATCAGCATCGTCAAGTCATTCGACCCGATAGAATATCCGTCTACATACTGATTGAATTGATCCGCCAAAATGATGTTGGAAGGGATTTCAGCCATGAGCCAAACTTTAAAATCTGCGCTCCGCTGCAAACCTTCCTCTGCCATTATTTTAACAATTTTTTCACATTCGTCAATGGTTCGGCAGAAAGGAAGCATCACATTTAAGTTTTTAAAGCCGAATTCTTCCCGTACTTTCCGTACTGCTTTCAATTCCAGCTTAAACGCTTCGATATAGGTCGGATCATAATACCGGGACGCGCCGCGCCAGCCCAAAAGTGCGCTCGGCTCAACCGGCTCATATGTATCCCCGCCTTTTAAATCCCGGTATTCGCTCGATTTAAAATCGCTGAACCGCAGCACCACCGGCCGAGGCGCCAATTCCTGGCACACCTTGCGGATGCCGTCCGCCAGGCTGTCCACCACTTTTTCCGGATGACCCGTTTCAATCAGATACAGCGGATGCTCATGAATAAACGTCGTCCAGATAAATTCTTCCCGCATCAGGCCGATGCCGTCGCAGGGCAGTACGCCGTACCGTTCCGCCAAATCCGGATCTCCCAGATTCATATATACTTTCGTGCCCGTTACCGGGAACGTTTCTGCCGCTGCAACCGCCGCGCCGCCGGCAGCTTCCGCCGTTTTCGGCTTGATCAGATCTTCTACGACCCCTTCATATACGATGCCGTTCGTAGCGTCTACCGTAATATCCATGCCGTCCGTAATCGTTACCGTTGCTTCCGTGCTGCGGCTCTTCGTCCCGACGATACACGGAATCCCCAGCTCCCGGCTGACGATCGACGCATGGCAGGTCATGCCGCCGGCGTCCGTTACGATCGCTTTTGCCTTTTTCATCGCCGGCACCCAGTCCGGAGCCGTCATCGTCGTAACCAGGATTTCGCCTTCTTTAAACGTATCGATCAGCGCCGGATCCAAAATCACATGCGCTTTTCCCGCTACCCGTCCCGGGCTGGCCGGCAGGCCTTTTACCACTACATTCCGTTCCGTCGCTGCTGTCATCGTATTCGCTCCTTCTGCCGCTTCCGCTTTATTTCTTCTGGACCACACCGTTTCCGGCCGCGCCTGCAAAATCCACAATTTATCCGTCCGGCTGTCCACGCCCCATTCGATATCCATATAACAGCCGTAATGCGCTTCGATCGCTTTGGCATACTGCGCCAGTTCCCGAATCTGCTCGTCGGAAATTACCTGTCTGCCGACCATATCTTCCGGTACCCGCTGTTCTTCACACCCGCCGCCCGGCTTGCGCACCAGCTGGATTGCCTTCTCATTGATCTGCCGCTGCTCGATGGCAAGATCGGCTTTGCGGACCAGGAAACTATCCGGCGTAACCGTGCCCTGCACGACATATTCGCCCAATCCCCAGGACCCTTCAATGAATATATTCTGATCGCTCCCCGTTGCCAGATCCACCGTAAACATAACCCCGGCGGCTTTGGAGAACACCATCATCTGCACCACAGCGCTGAGCGCCACGTCCAGATGGCTGAACCCTTTCTTTACCCGATAATACGTCGCCCGATCCGTAAACGTAGACGCATAGCATTCTTTGACCTTTGCGATCACTTCGTCTGCGCCCCGCACGTTCAAATACGTATCCTGCTGGCCGGCAAAGCTGGCATCCGGCAGATCTTCCGCCGTAGCGCTCGAACGAACCGCGACAAACGGCTCCTCTTCGCCCACTTTTTCCGCCAATTCCCGATACGCCCCGCGAATCGTATCCGCCAAATCCTGCGGCATCTCTTCGCCCATGATCGCTTCCCGGATCGCCGCGCACGTTTCCCGCAGCTGCTGCCCGTCTTCCACATCGGTGAGCTCTGCCAGCAGCGCTTCTATTTTCTGATCCAGCCCTGTCTTTTTAATAAAGTATCTATAGCCGTAAGCAGTCGTTGCAAATCCGTACGGAACCGGCACATCGGTACCGGAAGTCATTTCCCCAAGCGACGCGGATTTACCGCCGACCAGGGCGACGTCGCCCCGTCTGATCTGATCAAACCATAATACGTACTGCTTTTCTCGTTCCATAATGTGTCAATACCTCCTGATATTGTGGTATACTATATAAAATCTACTTTTTAATAGTATACTCTATTTCCGTTTCTGTCAAGATTTATTTATTCTTTTTATCCATGCTGCTTAAAAATAGTTATCTTGGTAAAATTTAGATGAACCCATAATTAATTTGTGATATAATGAAAAAAATGCAAATACATTCCAATACTTGCATCATGCTTTTTATTACGCACGACTATCAGGAGGCAATATGAGACGACAAGTCACCAGGAGGTCTAAGAAAAAACGGGGCCTCAAGCAGTACCTCACCGGACTGCTGATTTTTATAATAATAGTTATATTAGGCGCCGGCTGCGGCTTCATCGGCGCCACGCTGCAAAGCCTGCCCGACATCGGCAACAACATGCAGCCCGCCGCATCTTCCCAGATCTTTGATATCCACGGCAAACTCATTTCCACCGTCCATTCGGCGGAAAACCGGGTGCCCGTTCCGATATCCAAAGTACCGCAGGACCTGCAGAACGCATTTATCGCAGCGGAAGACGTCCGCTTCTATGAACACAGCGGCATCGACCCCCGCGGCATACTCCGCGCGCTGGCAACCAATATTTTAAGCAGCGGCGTATCCCAGGGCGGCAGCACCATCACCCAGCAGCTGGCGAAAAACGCATTCCTCACCCAGGATCGGACGATCAAACGGAAACTGCAGGAAGCGATCCTTGCCCTGGAAATCGAACAGAAATACAGCAAACAGGAAATCCTGGAAATGTATATGAACCAGATCTACTTCGGCCAGGGCGCCTACGGCATTCAAATGGCAGCCCAGACCTATTTCGGCAAAGACGTGGAAAACCTCACGCTGGCGCAGTGCGCCATGATCGCCGGCCTTCCACAGAGCCCGAACTACTACTCGCCGTTCAACAACCTGGAAGCCGGCAAAAAACGGCAGGCCATTGTACTGGAACAAATGGCAAAATACGGCTTTATCACGGAATCGGCGGCAGACGAAGCCAAACAGCAGGATCTGGAACTGGCAACGCATAAAAAAGGCCAGACCAAAGGCGCAAACGCGTCCTACTTCATCGACTACATCGCCCAGATCATCGCGAAAAAATACGGCGACGACGCCCTCTACAAAGAAGGCCTCCGCGTATACACCACGCTGGATCTGGATATGCAGCAGGCAGCGGAAAACGCCTTGGAAGAACTGCCTACCTTCTATACCGATGACAAAGAACTCCAGCAGCCGCAGGGCGCCATCGTCGCCATCGAACCGAAAACCGGCTATATCAAAGCCATGGTCGGCGGCCGCGGCAACGATTCGTTCAACCGCGCCACAATGGCAGTACGCCAGCCCGGCTCGGCATTCAAACCGTTCGTCTATCTGGCAGCCATGGAAAAAGGCATGACCCCGGCAACCGTATACGAAGACAAAAAAATCGAATTCGGCACCTGGTCGCCGCAGAACTACGAACGCACCTACAGCGGCAAAATGACGCTGCGCAACGCCCTGACCCACTCCATCAACACCGTTGCCGTCCAGGTAGCCAATGACGTGGGCATGAGAAATATCCTCGCCATCGGCAGGGATTTAGGCCTCTCCACCCTCGTTACGGAAGGCAATCCCAACGACGACAACCTGGC
>OHAY01002702.1_pt1 | contig 13547 bp, 9 predicted proteins | sample 1577191 | NCBI WGS metagenome assembly OHAY01 (sample SAMEA3541504, study PRJEB24748) | human gut metagenome | biome: human gut; feature: human-associated habitat; material: faeces | place: China | collected 2012 | reverse complement strand
GCTCCGGGATGGGAGAAAAATTTCCATTGACTGTACCGGGGTTGAGGATGCACTGGATGTGACCATGGCACAGCGGTCAGAACTGGACTATCTCATCTACAATGACCCGCTGGGCTATGCAGACCTGATTCTAAACGGCGAGCCGGAAGAATATCTTAAGAACGTGGCTGGGAGCCACGGATTAAAGGGTTAAATTGAAGAACAGCAGGAACCTTACAAATAAAAGCATCTGCTTGGTCATTAAATAGTAATTATTTGCCTGACCAGTCCTGGAGTATGTTGGCACTGCTTGAGATAGCTTTGCTATGATGTTTTGTTTTGTGGCAATTTCGACATACAGAAAAAGAGACATGGGCCCCCGATTCCAAGGGATCCCATGTCATTTTGTTTAGACTGATTTGCAACAGCCCTTTTTCATATCCATATCGGTGTGTGGTTTGTTTACACCTTCTGCTTGTTATCCAGCATTTCTTTGATCTGACGCTGCAGTAGTTCCTCCGGCATCAGGGAGCAATGATCGCGATCCCAGAGCTTCGGCAATTCTGCAGAAAGGATCTCCGGCAGCTCATCAAAAAACATATCTAAAAAGCAGAATGGTGCTCTTCTCACGTCGACCTTTGCATAGGCAGCTTCTTTTGCTTTGCGCATCTGATCGACTTTTTCAACAAGTGCTGTTCCTGTCCCAAAACCGGCGGATAGTAGTCCCTCATACATTTCAAGGCTTTTTTCTTTTGTGTAATATTCCTGAATCTCTTCTGCGACACGGTATGGGATGGTTTTTGTATCGTCCGGATTTTTTGCTGCGCAGTAAGAATATAATTGATTCCGGAAAATATCAGTCTTTTTGAAATACCAGCGGAATGTTTCCTGCTCCCATTTCCGAATAATCCGTGAATGATCCTGATATGACGCAAGATGCTGGATATAGGTTTCTAGTACCGTATAGAGCCGGTTCCCTAGCAGTTCCAGCTCGTGAAGAAGCAAGGCATAATCTTCTTGACTTCCCGGGTAGTCCTTTTTCAGGATGTTTCTTACCCATTGGCAGTACACCTGTTCAGCTCTGCTGTCTGTCTCATCCGCCTGATTGTGTGCCAAGGCAGTTCGTAACATCTGAACCTGTATCATACAATCACGCAGAGCACGGGCATCCGATTGAAAAGTACCGGAAAGCCATTCTGCTTTTTCCATTCGTAACCGTCAAATCTCCCACCAAAAAGCAAAGCACCGGATACCATCAAGGTATCCGGGGCACAAATCAGAATATGTCAGCTTCTGGTGTGATGCCCCAAAATTCATCCACGGCATCCGCGATTGCATCCTGAAAGTCCTCGTCTGCCATATAAGAGTAGGCGTCATAATTCTGTTGATGTCATTGCCATCCCTCACGAAACTGCGCCGGATCGTTTCGGCTCGTTCCGAAACTTCCTGCTGCTTCTATTATCTCATGCGGGGGGAGACGTGGGTTGACGGTTACATACATCGAGCAAAAAAGCTCCGGCTCTGTCGCCTTGACAAAGTCGGAGCGCACGTTATAATAAAAATATAGAGGGGCACTGCTACCGCAGTCAGAACCCTTGTTAAGTATCGATTTTTAGTCGATGACCGTTCGAGGCCTAATCCGAACGGCCATCGCGCTTTTATGCAAAAGATGTGCAGCAAAATTGCTGCACATATAAAAAGCTGAAACGGGAAGGATCATACTCATCGAGTATGGTCCTTCCCATTTGCTTTTTGCTAATCCTCTTTATGGTTCATGGCGCTGATAACCGTTTTCAGCACGTTTTCCAGATATGGAAGCTGACTCGGTGTTACGCTCTCGATCATCGGAGAAAGCGCCTTGAATGCCCAGAATTTATCCTTCTTTTCCTGCTTTCCGAACAGGATATAGTCGGTGGACAGGCTGAGCGTCGAGGCGATACGGCACAGCGTCGGGACAGACATACCCTTGATGCCGAGCTCGATATCTGAACAGAATTTCGGCGTAATATCCAGTTTTTCAGCAAACTGCTCGCGCGTCAGTCCTAAATACTCGCGCTGCTTGCGGATTCGTCCGCCAATCGCTACCCAGTCCATTCTGTTCCTCCGTCAACTCTTTTCATTTAGTGTACCCCGGATAGTTCCTGCAAAGAATAAACTATTAGGGTGGAAATAAGAGAACTTTGGGTGTATAATAAAGACAACTGAGGGGGGACTGCCGATGGAGTACAAGGAGCATGCGTTTACGGTACACGGAAGGGAAATCCGTTTTTCGCGTGCGCAGGATATCTATAATGCAATCGAACAGCAATTCTGGCCGCGATATAACGAGACGGTGAAAGATTTCGACCGGTTTTATTCGTCTAATATTTCTTCGTTTGAAGACATCTTTCGATATCTGCCTGGGGGAGCGGACAGCCGCATACGGAACCTTGTGATATCGTCCGTGGGCATTCTGCCGAGTGCTGGCGTTCTGGCCTATACGCCGGTGAGCTTTTACGGGGAGTACGAAAACGAACTGATTTACGAACCCTGCATGAAGGAGCTGTACGAGGCACGGGAGCAGATTGAGCAGGCTCGTGAGCAGCAGGAGCAGTACCGTGCCGCGCAAAAGGCAAGCCGGAGACACTGGCAGGGCGGCGGATTTGGTTTTTCGGGTGCGATCAAAGGCGCCGTGATGGCCGGTATGCTGAACGCAGGCAGCGGACTGATTCATGGTGTCGGCGACTCATTTGCCGCGGCAGGAGACTGGGCTCAGATCGCAGGCACGAAACGCCAGGTCTTTCAGCATGTGCAGAAGAGCGGAATGCTGAAGAAGGCGTTTTATCTCCGCTGCCAGCGCATCTTTTATGAGGTTTTAGAAACCGTCGGGTATGAACTGCATGTTGAAATGCCGGATTATGATGAGGAGAAAGCAAACGCGACGTTCAAAAATGCGGCGGCGCAGCACCGGAAGGGACAGCTTTCGGACGAACAGTATTTCGACTATCTGATAAAATGTGTGCAGCTTTATCCGTACAAGCCCAGCATATATGGAGAACTGTATCGACTGCATCCGGAGGACGATAAGGAACTACAGTCGCTGTCCGAATATCTGCATTTGCGGGAAGAATATCTGAAGCAGAGGGCGGCGGTCATTGAAGCGCAGCTTTCCTATATTGCGGACATGCCGAGCGATACGATCATCGCAGTACAGAAGAAAATACAGGCGCTTGACGAGCTGGCGGAACGCTATCACGCAGCGGACGATAACGACTGGCTGAACGAAAAAAACAAGGCCCAGGCGAAGCTGCAAGAGCTGCTCCGGCTGAAGGATGAACAGGAGCGCACCGCACTGGGCGTTCTTCTGCCGACGAAAGAGGAAGCGGACCTTGTTCGCATGGAATGGAGGCAGGTATCTGCTGTTCTGGATGACTATCCGTACCTGTCAGACATTGGTGCGGCACGAAAGTGCGCCGAAGCGCTGAAGAAAATTTCGGTCACGCATCCTCTGGTGTGCGAACAGGTCGAGCGGGTAGAAGACCAGGTGGTCATTTTACAGGCGAAGCAGGGTTCGTTCCAGGAGGAGATGACGCGGCAGTACCGGAAGATTTTCGGCAGTGCAGAACTTGGGGAATCCCTCGTCAATATCGACAGCGAGTACGATGAGGACTCGAATACCGAGCTTGACCCGGAGAGCGAAAAATTTATCAATATGATCTGCGATATGACGGTCGAAAGAATGCTGCTGTACAGCATGACAAGGCAGGTGCTGTGTCTGACTGACACCATGCTGCACATCGCCACATTCGAGAACGAGCAGGCGCATTTTGTCCATTTCCCGCTGTACGGAGACAGAATTGAGATCGAATTTCCGTCCAGTACCATGATGGAGCTGCATACGCGCACGCAGAGAGCACAGTTTTCACTGGAAGACCTCGAAAACGTGCCGCAATTCAAGGAAAAGCTGCAAGTATTTCTCCGCGAAGCATCGATTTGCAGACTGCCGCCGTTTTCGGGTGCACTCAGCTGCAAACGTCTGCTCAGCCGGTTCGCGGCGGAGCTGCCGCAGATCGATACTGAACGCCGAGACCGGATTGCGGAGCGAATGCAGCTGCTGAAAGATGCCGTGCTGTGCAGCAACCCATTCCCGGGGCAGGTACAGCAGGTGCTCCCTAATCCGATGTCGCGGTGGCAGACCGGAGAAGATGTCTGGAAGAGGATGCGCAGCATTGCGGAACAGCAGGAGCCGCCTGAAATCCCGATGGTGCTTTATCGGGACGCGCCGGAGGACGCACAGAAACTCACGGCTTTCTTTACCGACCGGGCGGTGTACCGGCTGGACGGCGATGCGTGTGAACGGCTTGCGCTGAATGAGATTACGGAAATGACAGTGCATGCCACGTTAGCTGAACCGTATCTTCAGTTGAGCAGTACGGTCGTTCTTCCGGCGGAAGAGATCGGTCCGCATCATCTCGGCGAGTTCGCACAGCTGGTCGGCAATATCGTGCATGTGCTGCTTGGCGGCGTGATTGCGGAAGCGCTCTGCGAGCCTCCGCAGGAAGAGCCTGCGCTGCCTGCATCGTCGGTTCGGTTTTGCCCGTCCTGCGGCGAGGCAGTAGAAGAGGGCGCACGGTTCTGCGGCAGCTGCGGTGAGCCGCTCTTCCGGTACTGCGCTTCATGTGGTGCGGAAAACGATATAAGCGCCATGTTCTGTATGGAATGCGGCGAGAAAATGATGTAAACAGAGGAGAATTACAATGGCAATCAAAGATGCAACCTGTCCGGCCTGCTGCAAGCCGATCAAACTGAATGATGAAAAGCCGTTCGGTTTTTGCAGCTTCTGCGGACATAAGATCAATACGGCAGAGTATTTCGCGTCTAAAGCGTCTGCTGTTCAGGCAGAAACGGATAAGCCGGAGCCTGCGGCAGCACCAATCTCGGCTCCGACTCCAACTCCGGCAGCAGCGCCCTCCATCAAGATTACGCAGGATGCGCAGAGCAGCGCAATCAGCCAGATCGAAGCGATGTATACGCTCTGCTCGACCGAACAGGAATACATGGGCCTGCGTCAGCGCGTACTTGATGGAGCTTACTCCGACCAGGACAAGGCGGTCATGGTATCCGAGCTGGACCGGCTGATAAGCAAGCGGCTGCACGACGAACTGGCACTGGAGGCAGACCTGCCTGCGGCAAAAGAAGAGGTCTCCAAACTCGCGATGGGAACGGTATTGATTGCCGTTATCGGCCTTGTCGTGACGATGTTTTTCCCGATTGCGCTGCTGATTACCGCCGTTCTGGTGCTGTGCTGCATCGCGGGCGGCGCGAAGGACCGCAAGAGAAAGAAACAGTGCGTCCGGGCGCATAAGCGTCTGGCGCAGTACCGCAAGCTCGGATATAAGCTTTGATTGAGACGCTATCAATGTAAAAAGTTCCGGCCGTGTCGTATTGACAAAGCCGGAGCGCACGGTATAATCAAACAGAGAGGAACGCTGCTGCCGCAGTTAGACCCTAATTGATCAAAACTTAAAGTAGTCATTGACCGTTTCGGAGTCCACCCGAGCGGTCGTCGCGCTTTTATACAGAAAATATACAGCAGGATGACTGCACATATAAAAAGCCGAAAAACCTTTTTCTGCACATGCGCCACCTCTGAATTCCGTGTTCCGTATTATGTCGGTCCACTAAATGATAAAGCAGCACATCACTGGGCTGTTCGTTCTAACACTGATAGCAAAGAAAAAATTTATCCGTGGAACTTTAATCAACTGATTGATCTTGATCATTCAGCTGAAGCATTTCTCGTCAATTTAATCGGTCGCTGTACTTACACAGGTGACCCTGTTCTGCCTAAGGATTCTTTACTATATAGCGAGTATATGTTGCTCAACGAATTAAATCCATTAAAAATTGATGGTCAACCGCTTTCTACAGAGCATAAAAAGCAGTTGATTAAAGATATGTTCATACACCCTGTTTCCAAGCAAAAAGGCAAAGTCACTAAAAAGAAAATCTATGAATATCTGAAATCAAAAGGCTGGATTTCTAAAGCTACAAATATAGATTCTATCAACGGAATTGATGATAAGATCAAATCTGATTTGCGCTCCGCCTTCGGCAGTGCACAGCCGTCTGCCGGATTGTGGGCGATCAGCCGCTGCTCGACTGCCAGCTTCAGGGCAGAGGAAATGATTTGATGGATGTTGCGCACTGTTTTGGCGCTCAGTCCCTTGGGCTGCTTCTGTGCTTCGATTCGCTCTACCCGCCCTTCCGCCAACAATTTCTTGTAGAACTGTTGCAGATGCAGCGTCGTCAGATCATTCAACGGGATCTTGCCGAGCTGCGGCTTGATGTGGTTTTCGATGTAGCCATGATAGGTCAGGTAGGTGGATGGGCGCATTTTGATTTTGGCATAGTTCTCGTACCACACTTCTAACCAGTTACCCACGGTGTAGTTCTTGGCCCGTCCGTAGTCGATGCCCACATTTTCCTCGATGGCTTTCTTCAGCTTTTCCTTGACTTCCGCTTGCGTCTTTCCAAGGACGTTTTTAATGATGGCCTTTCCTGTTTCTGGATCGTGACCGACTGTGTACCGACCCTCCCAGCGTCCGTCCTTTCGTTTGCGGATATTTCCCTCCCCGTTTGCTCGTCGCTTTGGCATATGTTAAGCAACCAGAGATTACAAGCGGGAATCCTGTCCACAAAAGAGCCAGATCTGGAATATATGTTCCATCGCCATCCACAAAGCAACAAGAGCGGTATATGAGATACAACCTTACCCTACGGAACAATCTCAGTGCAGTCGATCACCAAAAGGGGCCCAATTACCCTCGCACAGGCCCTGCTCCTTGGAAAATGAGCAGATTCATTTTTTATCATCATGCCAGGTATGACCGCCCAAAAGATCAGGCATACTGTAGCAAAGGGGGCCTGCGTATGAGAAAACCAAGCCGCGAGGCTTTGACGAAACGAATCTGGTTTGATTACTTCAATGAGGTCCTTCGCAAACAAAACCTCATTGATTGGAACACCTATCAGAAAATCAAGTTGTCTATCCAACAATAAGAAGCTGTTGATTGCATAAGCTCAAGTCAAAACCACCAGCTAAGCTGGCTGTCAGCATGTCCAGACACCCGGTCATTGTGCCCCATTTTTCCCCGTTTCAGCATCCCTCACCACTCATTTTTCCCGTTTACAAACGAAAAAGCCCAGCTTTCGCTGGACTTTTTCGACAGACTGGGGCATCCAAAAGGGTGCCCTTTTTCATTTCTGCAGGCCATGTACAGCCCACTCTGCTTCTGCCCTGTTCGTATCTAGGATACTCAACTGGCACTTCGATTTGCAGGATGCATGGATCTGGGCGCTTTACTCCCCATCCACAGGCTTGCCAACCATGTATACCCAGCCATGAGGAGGACAGACAGAATATGTCCAGTACCCGATGACCACACCGTCAAAGGGAGCAATGACCCGATCCACTTCCTCTCCGAACAGGTTCGTAATGATGGAAAGCGTGTCGCCCTTACGCACAGAATCCATTGCCTTCTTCACAGGCACATGAATCCCGCCGTTGCGGTTATAGATATAATCAATGTCATAGTGGTGTACGCCCTCATTGGCGGGCACGCTGCCCTCCAGAATCCCCAGCAGGGTCATCACATTGCGAATTCCGGTCTCCAACATCTGCTTGTGCTCATCCCGCTGATACATGCGGGTGCACTGTCCGCCGATCTCGGGTGTAATGCAGGGAATGCCCATCTGATAGGCATACTCATCCTCAATTCCGCTGTTCTCCGCGTAGCGGGTGTTCTTCCACAAGACCTTAAAGCCAAAGCACTGGGCCATTTCACGGGACTTATACGCCACAGGAGACTCCTCTCCGCAGTACAGCACAACAGGCTCCAGATACTCGCTGTTGCCGCCGCCGTGGATGCAGATCACCGCGTCAGCCTTCTTGATGATGTTCTCACAGTACCAGCTGCACACATAAGCCGTCATGGGGCCGGTTCCGCCCGGATAGATGCGATTCAGATCCTGGGGCACAAAGTCCAGGGTATTATAGCGCTTCATTTCGGCAAAGGCCTCTGCATTCAGGGCAGGGATTCCAATGAAGCTTCCCTTCATCTTGGATACATCCAGCCCCTCAAAGGTCTTGATAATTCCCTCAGTACCCTCATACTCGTCGCCGTGGTTGCAGGCATCCACCACCAACGTGGGACCGTCCTGGGCGCCCACCGCCAGCATAATGGGAATATTCACCCATGAACCGTTGGCCCGCTGGGCCAAATGAATAAAACCATATTCCTTGGTGCCCTTCTTTTGGAGTGCCTGGGTAAGATCAAACGATTCGTCATACTCTTTGATATTGGTCTGCATAATCCATATCCCCTTTCTCTATCATACCACACTGTCCGCGTCGCTGTTCAGTGCTTGGACAATGCTTGTGCACTCAGATACAAAGCGGTTCACCTGCCGGCGGAAGGCTGTCCGCCAATACAAAAATTCCTGAGGTGGCAGGTCGTTGCGGTGCTTGCCCCTGACCAGCTGCAGACCGGGCAGCAGGCCCACTGCAAATGTGTTGTCAAAGTGATATTCATCACAGGCACTGCACAGCAGTCTCGTCAGCCGGCCTCCTGCCTCCTTCGCCTGTCTGTCACTGGAAAAGCAGATACGCCCGGCACAGGCCTTGTCCAGCTCCTCCAGTGCCCGTTCTACAGGAGCGAAATCAAAGTCATCGCCGCAATGGGTCCGGATGTCTGCCACAGTATCTCTCATTTGCGCCAGACACCCTGCCGCGTCAAAGGGAAGATGCGCTTCATCGGCAAACTCTTTTACCAGCTCCACCAGCACCCGTGTATCCCTCATCAGAAGCTGGGGGTCCACCTTATCCATGGTATCCTCCACGGAATGCCACCACCAGCCTCCGCCGCTGCCTGCACAGTGCCAGCGGCCACGGTTGGGCGGCGCCTGATAAAAGTCAAAGGACACCTGGATGGGAATGCGCGGCCCGAAAAATGACAGGTCTGATCCCCGCCCCAGCGGGCGGATCACCACCTCAGCCTGCCCGGTGCACCGACGCAGGATATCCCCAAGGGTATCCCCTGCCACACCGGACGTGGAAAACCCGATCTCCTGCGCTCCCATACAGCCGGGAGAGTCCATGTTGACCAGCGCCACACAACGGGCATCCAGGTCCTCAAACTGCTCATCGCAGTACCAAGTGCTCCCGGCATACCGTCCGTTGGAGTGGGCCGGCCACCACGCGATTTTGACACCCCGCCGCAGCTGCTTCTGGGACAGTACCCGTGCCAGTTCCAACACAGCGGCATTCCCGGTGGCATTATCCGTCACACCATAATCCCAGGAGTCATAGTGGCTGCCCACCAGCACATACTCCGGCGTTTCACCGGCCAGCTCGGCTACAGGGATCTGAAGACGCACACATCCACACTGCAGTACGCTGCGCACCGTCGCGGTACGGCTGCAGGCTCCAGGCGTCAGCAAGGGCAGTATGGATTCTCTGTCACAGCTTCTCAGGCCCACCACCGGAAAATCAGGATAGGTTTTTCCGTTTTCAGGCTCCGCGGTGCCCCACACAGGGCTGACCGTCTCGTAGTGAAGCACAGGCTCCTCGCTGGTCCACAGATGGATCAGGCCCTTTACACCGTATCCCCGCAGCTTTTGAACATAGTCCTCATAAAAATTGTCCCCAATCACGATGCAGCCCCGCGCCCCCGCGTACCAATCCTGCTCCTGTCTGGGCTTCAGCTGGTCGTGGGCATGGACATCATAAAACAAGGGGGCGGTCACTCCGTCCGGACAATGGGCGGAGAAGGAACGGGGAAGGGCTTCAAAGGTCTGATCCATCCCCTCTACAGTAACTGACGCTTCTATAGGAGTGGAGACATATCCGTCACACTCATACACGCGGCATGGAATGCCCCATTCCTGCAGCTTCTTGATCAGATAGCCGCAGGCACGGTGCTCATCTTCCGAACCGCCGATGCGCTTCAGCCCGGAAAACACATCCAGTGTCTCCATCAGGCATTCCCGTGAGAGTTCTTCCATTCCTCAATTCTCCTTTTGGTGCGCAAGGAAACACTGGTACACATCCTGCCAGGCAGCCTCATCCGTCACAAGGCGGAAGGCAGCCAGTGCACAGCACACAGCACCGTCATAGATGCCCTGATGAGCCCGCGCCTCTTTCCCGGTCTTTACCCATGCGTCCGTGTGAGGAGGATCATCTGTCTCGATGGTCTTTACCCGCAGGCAGCAGCTGGGCAGCCGGTGGGTCACCGCGCCGAAATCGGTAGAACCGCAGTCCTTCCGGGGCGGAGCAATTCCGTCACACGCAAATTTTTCTGCACACTCCATCAGCAGCGCACCCATGGCATCATTGATGGTGGTGTTGTAAATATGCGCCACAGGGGTAATTTGTACCTGTGTCTGGGTAGCCATGGCAGCAGCCTGGGCAATCTCCCGGGTCCACTGCTCCACGCTCTCCAGATACGCCATGGAGGAGTGGCGGATCTCTACCTTAACCTTGGCAAAATCGGGCACGGAGTTGACTGCCGTCCCCCCAGCCAGCACAATATTGCTCACCCGGCTGGAATCCTTGAGGTGATTGCGCATGAGCCCAAGCCCTGTCTGCAGCATGGTCACCGCATCCACTGCGCTGCGCCCAGCATAAGGCGCAATACCCGCGTGGGCGGTTTTGCCGTGAAATTCCACATCCATCTCGATCAGAGCCAGAGAGGGCGTCTCCAGCTGGGTCAATGTGCTGCCGTGCACCATGAAGGCCACATCAATATGGTCAAACCCGCCGTGGGCGGCCATCTCGTTTTTGCCTCCGTCCAGCGACTCCTCGCTGGGCGTCCCGATCACATGGATCTCAAAGGGCTGGTCCGAAGACTCCAGCACTCCCCGCAGGGCCATTGCCGCGCCGATCATGGCAGGGGTCTGCATATGGTGGGCGCAGCCATGTCCCTGGCCCCGCAGCGCATCATATTCCCCTAAAAATCCTACTGCGCGCCCTCCGGCAGCCCGCCCTCCCTTGTGGCGGTACACGGCACAAAAAGCCGTATCCAGCCCGGCGTAGGGAATGGTTACTTCAAAATCGTGGGCTCGCAGCCACTTTGTCAGCGCAGCTGAGGAGCGGTACTCCTCATAGCCCGGCTCGGCGTAATCAAAAATTTCGTCGCTCAGCGCGCACAGCTGCGGCATCAGCTCTGAAACGATATTCGCAATTTGCTTCTGAATTTCTTCCATGGCATGTCCCATCCCATATCTTTGAAATCTATAATATCCTGCCGTCGCGCCATGCAGTTGCGGCGGCCAGCTCTAAACGGATCAGTAACCGATCACCACAGCCAAAGTCAGGAAGGCCATAGAAACCAGGCTGAGCAAAATCACCAGCTTAATGACGTACTTCAGCCACACGGAATAGGGAATCTTGGACGCAGCCAAAAATCCCAGCATGGTGGACGAAGTGGGGTAGATGGCATTGGTCAGGCCGTCACCCAGCTGGAAGGCCAGCACAGTGCTCTGGCGGGTCAGGCCCACCAGATCGCCCACAGGCGCCATGATCGGCATGGTGGCTGCCGCCTGGCCCGTACCAGAGTTGATGGGCAGGTTGATGATGGTCTGCACCAGGAACATACCGATGATCTTTACCGAGCTGGGCAGTGCCACAATCGCATTGGCCAAGGCATTGATAATGGTATCAATGATCATGCCGTCCACCATAACGGTATTGATCGTACCGGCCACTCCCACAATCATCGCACCGAAGGTGATATTGGCCATGCCCTGCACATACAGATCGCAGATCTTGTTGCCGCTGAACCCGGCCAGAATACCGCATACCACACCCAGCACCAAAAACAAAGTAGCCATTTCGGTGATAAACCATCCCAAGTAGGCCACGCCGTAAATCAAAACGGCCAACGCGATGACAACGGCCAGAAGGATCAGCTTGTGCCGTCCGGTCACTTCAATCGCAGATACATCCACATCCTCCAGGTTGGAATCCTCGTTCCCCATCAGGTTCTTGGAGGGATTCTTCTTTACCTTCTCCGCGTAATGAATAATATACAGGCTGGTCACAACAATAAACGCCACCAGGATAATCCAGCGATACCAGGCTCCGGAGAACATGGGAGTCACACCCGCGATGGACTGAGCCACACCCACATTAAAGGGATTATAGATGCCCGCCGTAAAGCCCACGATGGAGCCCATGGCGATCATGGCTGTACCTGTGATGGTATCATAGCCCACTGCCTTGGCCACTGCAATCCCAATAGGCACAAACACCAGAACCTCCACAGACATTCCCATGGTGAAGCCACCTACGGCAAAGACCGTAATGAAGATGGGGATGAGCAGCTTTTCTTTTCCCGCAAACATCTTGCCCAGCTTGGCACAAAAGGCGGTGATCATCCCTGTCTGCATAATCAGCTCAAAGGCGCCGCCGATGATGAAAATAAAGAAGATGATCTCGTTTACGCTGGAGCTGCCCAGAGTTCTCACAAAAGCCATGGGGATTTCCAGCGGTGAAACCGGTGACGATTCCACCTGAGTGTATGTACCCGGTACAATCAGCATACGGCCGCTGGCATCCTCCTGGCGCTCAAACTGGCCGGCAGGAATCACGTAGGTCAGCAGGCAGACAACCAACACGATCAGAAACAGAATAATGTACGTGTGGGGCATCTGGATGCCTTTTTTCTTTTTCGACGTTTCAATGGACATTCTTCTCTGCACTCCTCACAATCAAGTGTCTAATAATTATACATTTATTTTTTCCTTTATGCAAGGGCAAACCGAGATTTATCGAGGAATCTGAATTTATCGTAAAAAACTCCCTTGAGCCGCCAGCGGCTCAAGGGAGTCTATGGATGTTTTGACCACTGTATCCACAAAAACTGATTAAAGTTCCAGCCCATTCCACGCTTCTGTCAGCCGACACAGCCGTTACAGAAGCGTGTGTGCTGCTGAAGTTTCCACTGGGCAGGCTGACACGGGCATAGCGGCCATCCCAAATTCAGTGTAAACTCCTCAGCTTGGAAGCGCGCAAAGTTTATCTGCAGCCACAGCAGATTCATCCCGCTGCCGCCTTCTCCTATACGATGTTCCCCCTCACAGACTGAGGGTACAGTACAGATGTAACGGATGGGTCGAATCTCGTGTTCGCATCGAACTTTCCGATTCGGATGGCCGAAGAAGATACGGCGCTGTTATCCCGCATGGTGGTGATACCTTTTCGGTTCTCTATCCCTACGGAACAGCAGGATCATCTACTCACGCAGAAAATCCTTGCCGAGCGGGACGGCATCTTTCTCCGCGCAATCCACGCATATCACCGTCTGCTTGCGGACAAGTACATTTTTGCAGGACAGGCCCTCGTCGATCAACTGTTATCCCAGTCCTATGCATCGCCTATGTCCGAAAACCAGAATATCGCTGCATTTTTGAATGATTGCTGTATCCTGACCGGCGATAACAGCTTTACCTCTACGCAAGACCTGCACGAAGCCTGCACCGCCTATTGCGTGGGACACGACTTGCCGATCATAACCGATCGAACACGC
>OHAY01002700.1_pt1 | contig 13555 bp, 10 predicted proteins | sample 1577191 | NCBI WGS metagenome assembly OHAY01 (sample SAMEA3541504, study PRJEB24748) | human gut metagenome | biome: human gut; feature: human-associated habitat; material: faeces | place: China | collected 2012 | reverse complement strand
TTGACACAAATATACGCAATTCTTCGGATATAAACTAATTTTCAACATCTACTTAAGTAAAAAAAGCAAATGATTGGCAGGATAACGAATCTTTCGGATTTGTGTGTAATAACCAGCCCACCGCCAACAAAGCGGATGGGCAATCCGAAACGAAGCGTTTTTATTTGAATTTACTATAGTTGTTTTTAGGTTTAAAGATTTCGGATCTTTGAAAATCATGCGAGATGCGTCGCCGTTGATGGCGGCGCATTCTTTTTTTGTGTAAACGAAAAAATCCGTAAGCGATGGTCATTATCTCGCTCACGGATGGGTTATGAATGTAACAATGTTTTCTCCAAAGATTTGCGATGAACGTTCTCACCAAGGTCTGGCCGTCCACAACCAGACCTTGGCTTAAGAAAACGTTTCATTTCTACAACTGCTTGGCCTTTTCGTGGCCTGACGCAGCAATTGCCTCACGGCAATATACACCTCCTTAAAAGCTATTAATCGTGGAGGTGACCCACGTCGCTTGTTACAGCAGTAGAGCTATTTAAAAATATAGTGATTTGCGCCGGATGAGACATCTATTGCTCGGAGATGCTCCCGGTAAACCTAACGGTTTTCTTGGTTAAATGTGGTCAGCGGCATCGCCCTTAAGCGGTGCGCCAACCTGTTGTGTGAGTGGGTGAGTTACACTCTCTCATTCTTTGTTTTTTGCTGATTTTTTGAATTGTGGTTGAGCTTTCGCTCTATATAGATCTGATTTTTTGTCTTCTGATTTTTATGTTTCTGATGCAAAATTACGCATTATTTAAACACGACACATGCGTGCGTAGTAAAAAAGCAGACGCAAAAACACCTCAATAACTATTTAAAAACCTATAAAACAGCGTGTTAGCATCTTTAAGCATACAGAAAATCAGTAGTGAAACAAGAAAACATTTTTTGGCCAAAATCTTGGTTGTTCAATCTTTTATCGCTAACTTTGCATTTGAAACAAGCCATTATAAACCGCACACGGGCAACAAGACAATGCTCTAAAAGCTCGATGTACAAAAACAACATTCTACCTTTAACAGTTTTAAAAACCTTACAGGAAGCATGCATAAATTTCTGCGTCTAATCATCATCCTCACAATATGCGTTCCTGCCGCTCTGGCAAACGCCAAGGCTGCAACAAAAGTTGCGGGCAACCCCGTGGCTGACGTTGTCGAAGAAGCCAAGCACACCTCTACAGACCAGCTCCTGCAACGTCTCGACGAGGCTGTGGACAATTACAAGACCTACCGCAAGAAGCGCGAGCAACGCATAACAAAGCTCCGCGCCGAACTGTCCGTGGCAACACATTGGAAGGAGCAATATGCGATCATGAACAAGCTGCACGACGAATACAGGGTCTTTCTCAACGACTCTGCCATCTTGTGGCAACAGCGCTGCCTGGACGGTGCCAAGATGGTGGGCGAACACCGCGAGGTGAGCGAGAGCCGTTGCCGCATGTCTACGCAATATCTCAACTCGGGCTATTATGCCGAGGCCCGTTTCCTTATCGACAGTCTGGAAAGCACCACTTTTGCCGATGCGGAAGTGGAATATTATTACATTAAAAGCAAACTTTATAATGCTCTGGCACGCGACACGCGCAACGCCAAAAGCAGGCAGATTTTCACACGCATAGCCAAGGATCTGTCAGAGAAGCTGCTGCTTGTGGCGCCCGAAAACTCTGAAGAACGTTTTAACACCCTTTATTTTAAACTGCTTGATGCCGAAGATTACAGACAAGCATTGGCTCTCTGCAACCACAGGCTGAAACAGCTTGAGCCTGACGACCAAAAAAACGCCGTGGTCAACTTCAGGCGCTACACCCTGCTGGAGAAGCTTCAACGACCCGACGAAGCGTTCTACTGTCTGCTGCAGGCTGCCATCTGCGACGTAGAGTCGGCAACCTACGACGAGCAAGCCATCTATAACGTCAGCCGCGTGCTCAACGACAGGGGCGACGTGAAGCGGTCAAGAAAATATATGGAGTATGCTTATTATGCCTACACCCAGTTTGGCGGCATCACGCGCGAGTGGATCGTTCACGACATGGAAGACACCAACAGGCTCTATCTCTCGCAGCTTAACGAGAAGCAGAGCTTGGTTAACATATCGCTCTACATTATTATAATTCTCTTCATCATATCCGTGACCTTGCTCGTGTTCTCCCACAGACAGCGCCACAAGGTGAAGGAGAAAAACATGAAGATCAATGAGGCTAACCTGAAGCTCAGCGACACCAACGAGCAGCTCACGAAGCTCTATGAGCAGAACGAGCTGATAAACCAACGGCTCTCTGAGGCCAACATCATCAAGGAGAGCTACATAGGCACCTTCTTCGGCATCTGCTCAGCATACATCGATGAGGGCGACAAGCTGCTCAAGAAGATAAAGAAGCTGATGAGGGCAAAGAAATATGACGAGATGGAGACGGCCATCGTGGCTGCCAACCGTAATGTGACCACGCGCGACGAGCTGTTCGCACGCTTCGACAGCATCTTCCTCAACATCTTCCCCGATTTCATTGAAAATTTCAATGCCTTGCTCGTGCCTGAGAGTCGCATCGAGCCGAAGACACGCGGTACACTGACCATGGGGCTCCGTGTGTTCGCCCTCCTGCGCCTTGGCGTGGAAGACAGCAAGCAGATAGCCACCTTCCTCGGCCTCGCCAACAGCACGGTCTACAACTATCGCACAAAATATCGTAATGAGGCGCTCAGCGACCGCGCAACCTTTGAGGAAAGGGTGAAGAGGCTTTAAATTTTAAAGGTAAAAAAGGTCTAGCGCCTTGGAAGGGAAGAGCTTATTAAGTGAAGAGTGAAGAGTGAAGAATGAAGAATGAAGAGTGAAGAGTGAAGAATTCGCCTTGTCTAAGAGGGAAAATTCATTCTTAGGCAAGCGTCTATACGAGCCGAGCGCAAAATTCAAAACTCAAAATTCAAAACTCTTATAGCCATTCACAAATTCAGGAAAAATTTGCTCACAAATTCAGGAAAAAATCGCTCACAAATTCAGGAAAAATTTGCTCACAAATTCCGGAATTTTTTATATAATAGTTTGGAAATTAGAAATAATAGTCTTAACTTTGTACTCAAAATCAATGAGATATGGCAAAATATAAGCATCGTATTGCAGACAGATTGTTGGAACGCAAAATTCTTGGTAAGGGAGCTGTCCTTATTGAGGGTCCAAAGTGGTGTGGCAAAACCACAACAGCCAAGCAAATAGCAAAGAGCGTGCTCGACTTGGGCGACTCCAGCGTGTTGATGCAAAGCTCTCAGATGATAGAGTTCAGCCCCAAGACCTTGCTTGAAGGTGCCACGCCGCGTCTTATAGACGAGTGGCAGGCTTTGCCGGCAATATGGGACAGCATTCGCAGCGAAGTGGATAAAAGAGGTGAGCCTTCACAGTTTATTCTTACAGGCTCTTCTGTCTTGCCAGAAGCAGACGCAACCATCCACAGTGGCACAGGTCGGTTTGCTCATCTTAAAATGCGCACGATGAGCCTCTATGAGTCGGGGGAATCGTCAGGTGCTGTTAGCTTGAAAGATCTGTTTGAGGGCAAGGACATTGAGGCTTGTACAAACAATCTTGGCGTTGAAGAACTTGCCTATCTAACATGTCGTGGCGGATGGCCCTGGGCAACGATTGTTTCTAAGGAGGTGGCCCTTGACCAAGCCCTCGATTATTTTGATTCTGTTGTCGACTACGACATACAACGAGTGGACAAAGTGAAGCGAAGTGCTGAGCGCACAAAGCTGCTTCTGCGGTCTTATGCCCGTAACATATCGCAACAGGTGTCTATCTCCACAATAAGAAAAGACATGCTCACCAACGATGCCAGCACGTTAGATGAAGGTACGGTTGTTGATTATATCAAGGCTTTAAAACGCCTGTTTGTGATAGAAGACCTTATTGCCTGGAATCCTAACATCAGGAGCAAAGCGGCCATCAGAACGAGCGACACGCGCCATTTTGTTGACCCAAGCATAGGTACCGCCTCTCTTGGTCTGGGACCAAAGGATCTGGTAAATGACCTGCAGTCGTTCGGACTGTTTTTTGAAGACCTCGCGGTGAGAGATCTTCGTGTGTATGCAGAGGCTTTGGACGGCTCGCTTTATCATTATAGAGACAGTAGCGGATTGGAGTGTGACACGGTTCTTCATCGCCGTGACGGTAGCTATGCTCTGCTTGAGGTGAAACTTGGCGGCACAGAACGAATAGAAGAAGGCGCTACCAACTTAAAAGAATTAGCTGACAAGCTTGACACAACAAAAATGCCTGCCCCCTCGTTTATGGCTGTGGTTATTGGTGTTGGACAATATGCTTATAAGCGAAAGGACGGGGTGTATGTTATCCCTATAGGCTGCTTAAAAGATTAAACGGTTTGTTTTGAGATGTTCAACACACTGAACAGATTTTGAAGAAAAATGTTCAACACGCTGAACAAATTTTGAAGAAAAGTGTTCAACGCGCTGAACAAATGGAGCACAAAGAAGGCGAACATCACATGGGGTTTTACCTTGGTGATGTTCGCCTTTGGCGCTTTTTATTCCTTCATTTTAACCCAAATCGGTCATTAGACCGTTTTGGGTTAAAAGGGTTATAGGGTTAGGTCTCTTCATTGTCAAGAGACATCATTTGTTCTGAAGGTTCTATTTCACAACAATCTTACACTTTGCTGCTCCGCTCACTGCTATGAAGATACCGTCAGCGGGAGCCTCAACATGGCCTGTAGCAGAGGAGGCAACGAGCTGACCGTCGAGGGTGTAGAGGCTGATGGCTGCTGCCTTGCCTGCCACGCTCACGGTGCGGCCGCTCACGGAGAAGGCGGACTTGGCGGCATCGGCGGTGGTGGCTGTGATGCCGTTCACCACATTGAGCTCGGTGTAATAGTAGTTGGTTACGGTAGACCTTGTGAGCTGTAGCGTGCCGGCTGCGCGAGCTGCCGATGCAGAGGCATCGGATGCCTGGCCGCTATACTCTTCATGTTTATGCGATGTGAGCAGACCCTCGTCGTTGTAGGTGTAAGAGTCGATTACCTCAGACTGGCTATTTTGAGTGGTTGTGCCATCATAAATTTCCAGGATGGTTGAGCCATATTTATGCTCGACAAGGTTATTACGGCTGTCGCGTTTGCGCGAGTCATAATAGGTTTCCTTTTCATAACGAGGGTCACGATTGTCTGCCGTTTGATCACTAAGATAAGTGGTGGTTTGGACGAGCGTGTTGTCGTCGGGCTGACTGTAAACGATATTATTCTGACTTGTCACGACCCACTGACCATCTTTCCATCCCCAATAGGTGCTGTTCGTTGTAGAATTGGGGAAGACATCTTCCTCCTCATCGCCGTCATAGGGATAGAAATATTCGTCGTTGCAAGCCGTGGGGTCTTGAGGATCGAGCACCTCAAAATGGGGCGCTGTTACAGGCTCTTCCTCTCTCTTTTCTTCGCCTACCCACTGGCCGTCGACCTTATTATAAGTCTCGCTGCGCTGTACGTCATCCTTGTAATAATAGCTTTCTTTGCGCGTTTCCACTACGTTGCCATTGTCGTCGACATAGCGGTAGATGCTGGTTTTTGTGCCATCGGCAGCTGTTGTGGTCAGCGTCTTGGCCGTGGTGCTTACAAGTTGGTAATCCTGAAGGTCAGAACTCCATTTATAATAAAGCTGCTTGCCTGTGGGGTAGGTAACACATTTCTCGCCCCATATTATCTTGCCGCTGCTGTTATACTCGTAATTGATGTAGGTAACAACATTGGCGGCATCGATGGTCACTTTGGTGTATTCGTCTACCTTGTTGGTCTCGGTGTCATACGACTCTTCAATGTATCCGTTGTCGAGATAGGTGTAAACCACATGCTCGGTGTGAAAGCCATTCTCATATTCGTCCCACTGGGTCATCTGGCCCTTGGCGTTAAACTTCACCTCCAAGTGGTTGTCGCCATCGCCTATCAACAGGTCGGTGGTTACGGTTACCCATTTGCCGTTCTTCAGCTCTTCGTATATATGTTCTTCGGGCACGGTGCTTTCGTATGAGTCGGAACCCGAATCTTTACCATCTTTATAGATGGCTCTGAGGCGGCGCGTAACGTTGTGGTTCTTGTCGTAGAAGGTGTAATAGCTGCCGTCTACGCCCGCGATGTCAGTCTCAATGACATAGCCGCCGTTTTTAAACGGTAGCACATAGCCCTCTTCTTCGCCCGTGGCCGAATATTTGAAGAGAGCCGTCTCGGTATAATCTAACACGCCGTTATCATACTCTTCATAGTTTCCTTGCAGCAAGCCCTCAGAGGTCCAAGTGCCGGTCTCTGCGGACGTCAGCACCCACGCGCCCTTTGAGGTATCATACTTGTAGCGTTTGTATGAGAGGTCGCCGTTGGCCTGTATCTTAGGCAGTTCATAGTTGTTGCTGTAAACATATTTTTCGTTATACACCCATGTGTTTGAGGGCTCAGAGTAAGAGTTCATATGAGAGTGAATCTCTGTGGTGTAGCCAGCCTCGGGCGTATTGAGCAGTAGCTCTGTCTTATGGCCATCGCTATTGCTTATTTCGCCATCAGAGTAAGTGCAGTTGAGATAGCCCATCTCGCGGCCATCGGCAGTGAAATAGCGCTCTTCTGTGTTGGATAACACCCACTCGTTATTGTAGTCTTTTCTATATCTTTTGAGGGTGTAGTTGGTGCCGTTAACCTCAAAGTCTACCTTATCATATTGGGCATTATAGGTGATGCTGATATAGCTCTTGGTGGGGGCAAACCATTTAAGCAGCTCAACTTGTTCGGGCTGGCAAACGCCTTCATACCTAGCATAGTCGACATTTTTCACTTCAATGCCCTTAGGGTCCTGGCTGTAGTCGTACTCGCGCTCTTTTACCAGCATTAAGCCATTATCAAACATAAAGCCATAATGATCGCGGTACTCATAAACCTTTATGGTCGACACACGATTATACTGGTCGAAGGTGCGCTCTTCTTTGTAGCGGTCTTCAATAGTTTCTCCCGTTTGACGACGCACGAGTTTTGTGCTCCACTTGGCCCCCGTTTCGTTGACGTCGTAGGTGTAGAGGTCTTTGTAGGTACCGTAGTCGACCACGCTGAAGCGGCCATACTTGTCATAAGTTATCTTACTCGTTTCCGGTGTGCCGTTGTCTTCAGAATATGACCAGCTTGTGAGCAAGGTCTTCTTCACCATCTCGTCGGCCTTTTCGGCGCGTTGTGTCTTGGCTATCTGTGCCAGAGGCACCATGCGCACACCCTTGGTGGGCAGAGCGTAGGTGGGCTTTGTGTCGGGGCGCTGTGCCTCAGCCCTGCTGTTAGCCTTCTTGAAAAGCTGCTGCGCCTTTACTCCCGGAACGGGTTGGGGCAGTGTCTGGTGGGTTTGCGCCGTGGCACAAACACTTGAGATGAGGGCTAAGCCCATCATGTAGAGGTTAAAATGTTTCATAAGCTTATGGTTTTTTAAAAAATCGTTTCCTTCATGTTTTTAGCCGACGGCTCACAAGATGCCCATGCGGAAGGCGTTTCCTATGAGCTGTGCGATGTTTCGAGAGTTGGTTTTCTTAAGCAGTTGTCGGCGATGATATTCTACGGTGTGGGCAGATATAAACAGCTCCGCCGCAATTTCTTTGCTGTTCAAGCCTTTTGAAAGGAGATACAAGATCTCTTTTTCGCGTGTGGTGATGCTGTCCTTTATATCGGTACCCATGTAGATGAAAATTTGGAAATTAATAAACTGTCTTCTACAAAGGTAGCGAAAATAAATAAAAGATAAATTCTATTCTTCCGGGTAAACCCCGCTCAAAACGCAAAAACTACGGTTTTCCGTAGGGGACAAACTATGGTTTTCCGTAGTGGAAACAGATTTTTTGTTGGTCTGACGGGAAGGGTGAGAACCTTTTGTCTGTCATGTTTCTGTCAGATGTTTGTTCTCCATCCAAGCTCTGTGGCGCGTCTTATCATCTCGGCAGCGTTGGCGACGTTGAGCTTCTGCATGATGCGTCGGCGGTGAAACTCGACGGTGTTGGCGCTGATGCCGAGCTGCGCTGCCATATCGGAGGTAGAGAGGCCCTTTGCCGTGAGGTCTATGACCTGCTGCTCGCGTTCCGACAAGCGGCCGGGCTGTAGCTTCAGCGCGTTGAGCAGACGGACGAACGTGGTGCTGTAGTGGCCTTTGCCCTCGTTGAGGTTCTTCACCGCCTTGACCAGCTCGCTGGCGTTGTCGCTCTTCATCACCACCCCCTCGGTGTCGGTGTCGGCAATCTGGCACACCGACCACGGCTCCTCGTGCATGGTGTAGATGACGATCTGAAGGCTGGGCAGGATGTCGCGCACGCGACTTATCAGCGTCAGACCGCTCTCGCCGTTGAGGTCGAGGTCGGTTATCATGATGTTCACGTTGCGGGTGGAGCATGCCTCTTCGGCCTCCTTCAGGCAGGAAGCGTCCATGACCTCGGCGTCGGCAAACGCCGAAGCCAGCAAGGCGTGTATGCCTTTCCTCACGATGGGGTGGTCGTCGACGATAAGTATTGTCATTGTTGTGCTTGCTTTACGGTTTGTTTTTCTGTGTGCAGCTTAAGCGTGAGGGTGAGCGTGTGCTGTGTGCCCTCTGCCTTTACGGTGAGCTTGGCGCCTATGTGGTCGGCACGCTTCTGGAGCGTCTGCTGGCCTATGCCGCTGCCGTGGGGCGTGCTTGCGCTGTTGGGCTTGATGGCGTTCACGATGCTCACCCGCAGGATGTCGTCCTCGACCGTGAGCGAGATGTCTATGCTTCCGCTGCCGTGCTTTATGGCGTTGCCCGTTGCCTCCTGAACGATGCGGTAGGTCTCGTAAGCCACCCGTTGGGGCAACAGCTGCCAGGCAAAGGAGCTGTCGATATGGAGCTTCACGTCGTTCTTGGCGTTGTTGCCGACGGTCGCCACATAAGAGCGCACGGCGGCGTCGAGGGTTACGTTCTCGAAGCTGGGCGGCATGAGCTCATGTGATAGTTGTCGCACGTTGCGCCACACGTCGTTAAGATAGGCCTCTGCCTGACGGCTGTCGGTGGCAAGCAGCAGTTTTGAGGCCAGGATGTCGTTGCACACACCGTCGTGAAGCTCCTTGGCAATGCGTTCGCGCTCGTTCTCCAGACCGTCAATGTAGCTCTGCTTCTCGTGCAGCAAGGCACGCTGGGCGGCAATGCGCCGCTTATAGAGCATGAGCACCAGCACGCCGGCGAGCACCGCCACGGCCACCACGAGCCACAGCACCTGGTTAGCTTTCTCTGCCGTCTGCTGCTTCTGCTCGGCCAACGCTTTCTCCGTTTCCAGCGTCTTGTATCTTACCGAGAACTCGCTCATGCTCTTCTCTATGTCGCTCTGCTTCACCGAGTCGAGCAGGTTGAAAGCCCTGTTCATGAGCGTCAGCGCCTCAGCCTTGCGGTTCATCTTCTCCAGACAGAGGGCTTTCATGCGCAGCATCTTCTCCATCGGCATGGCCTGGTTCTGTGCGCCCGAGACCATGATGCTGTCTATCAGGGCGAGCTGCTCGTTGTAGCGGTGTTGTGCGCCAAGCAGGCTGGCCTTGACCTCCAGAATGCCCAACACGCCGTTGCTGTTGGTTGCCATGCCTGCCATCACGCGGTCAGCATATCTCATATATTTGTCGACAGCTTGATAATCGGCCAGAGAACTGTACGACTTCAGGATGACGGACAAGAACTTCAGCGTGAGCACGTTATACCCCACCCTCTTCACCTCGGGCCAGCAAGGCAGCAGGGCGTGGAGCGCCGCCTTGAAGTTGTTCTGCCGCATGTAGATGCCGCCGATGTTGGCCCTTGCCGATAGGCGTTGAACGGTGTCGTTGGCTGCTGCGGCTGCCTTCTCGGTCTTACGGGCATAGTGGAGCGCCTCGTCGAAGCGGTTGCTCTCAGAATAGAGCACCGTGACGCAGTTGTTAAGATAGATCTCATATTCTGTGTTTTGCTCCACGAGCGCCATGTCTATACCTTCTTTATATTGCACAAGAGCCGAGTCGGTCATGCCCTGCCGCCTGTAGGCTATGCCCATCGTGCCGTGCAGGTTGAGCATGGCCTCCACATCGTGGAGCTTGCGGGCAAGGGCATAAGCGCCCTGGGCCACGTCCACGGCATCGGCCATGCGCCCCATGTCGACAAGCGTCACGGCCTTCTCGCTCATGAGCCAGCAACGTGTGGTGTCGGCGGGGTTCAGGGCCAGGGCGCTATCGGCAAGGGCCAGCGCCGCCGGTTTGTTGCCAAGAGCGTTCTGTTCTGCCACGCGTTCGAGCATGGCATAGGCTTTCTCGGCTGTGGGCTCGTCGCCTCGCTTGTTGCATGCGAGTGTGATTAAAGCAAGGAGCAGAAGTAGATATTTCCTCATTTTTAGGTAGGTCTTTATTTTGGATGTGACAAAAATACAAATATAATCTGAGAAAAAACAAATATAATCTGAAAAAGAAAAATTTTTAGTAGGCATTTTCCTTTTTGACCTTTCTTTCTTGCGTGGTTTTTTAAGACAATGGAGACCCGTTTCTTTTTGCGCTTTCCTGCGTGGGGTCAAAGACAATAGAGACAATAGGGACAATTTTTAGTTTGCTTTGAAATGTATCCTTACGCGCAATTTATACAATACAAAATGCGGCGGCAAGACAACTCAAAGAGCGTCGTGCCGCCGCATTTGCAGTTAAAAAGCTGATGGGAGGGTCACTCCCTTAGGCGGGAGATCGTTACTCCCACACGTCGAGGCGTTTGTTACTCCCACACGTCGTCGATGTGGAGCTTTGAGTTTACCTCACCACCTGCAACCTCTTCTCCAGCTGCGCCAGGAGTAAATGTAACGCCAGAACCCGTTACAGAGTTGTCGAGCAGATTGCCTGCCTCCATCTTTGCCACCTCGATCTGTGGCTGCATATATTCTTTCTTTTCCATTGTTTTCATTTGTTTAAAATTCATTACACATGCGTTTGTTGTCTTTGCGCGGCACTTTACTTGAGCACCTTCTTGCCGTTTACAACATAAACACCCTTCTTCAGACCCTCAAGGCTGTTGCCTACATACTGACCGTTAAGGTTATAAACCTTGCCTGTCATTACGGCCTCGCCGTTGTCGACAGCATCGATGCCTGTGAGCTCGCCACCGAAGTTGAGCTTAGCTGCTGTGGCACTGTTTGCTAACAGGAAGTAAGCACGCATGCCCTTGATTGAGGTGTCTTTCATTACCTTAGCCAGCTTGTCCTGGTTGTTGATGCCGAACACCTTGCCATAGAGCGAAGCGTCTATATTCTTAGGGCTGTAGATGCCGATAAGCTGATAATTCTCGTTACGGCTGCAGTTGGTAGGATCAACGTTCTTAACAGTCACGCCGTTGAATGTGGGGTTCTCGATGGCTGTAGTTGTGCGAACGAGATAAGCCTTGCCAGCCTCAAGGGTGGCAGGAGCATCCTCAAAGTTGATAACAGCGCCATCAGTCTTTTCTTCTACGCTTGCAATCTGCTTGATGGTAGCGTCCTTCAATGGGCTGTCTGCTACGATAACGTCGAAGGGAACGCAGAATGTGTTCCAAACGTCTGCCTTAAGGGTGCGGGTGAGCTTAACGTTAACGGTCTTGTCAGCATTGCCTGAGATGGTCTCAGTGTTGTTTTGAGACTCGTCAAGAGTAACGGGCTTAACAGCTACATATTCTATGTTTATTGTGTAATAAGAAACAGCATTTCCATCGTCACTTCCAAGGTTAGTAAAAGAAACAGAAGAAGAAGAACCTAACCATTCTCCAGTTTGACGTTCCTTGTTCCATGTTCCATTATTATCGTTTAACAACAACTGAAGGAAACGATTTCCTGTCATTGTTATCTTTGTTATAAGATAGCCTTTAGCTGCATTTATTGTCAAAATAGCAGCCTTGTAATTTCTTAAATCAGTGTTTGTAAACGTAGTAACTGTCTTTGATCCATTCTTTGTGTTTACGATTGTTATTGGTGTTCGATTAGAAATAATTTCTCCTTTATTCAATTTCTCTGTTCTACCATAACCATAAGTGTTATTTACAAAATCGAATGTGGACACAAGAGCATTGGGGTCAACAACGGTCAAATAATAATAAGCGGTTGAACTTTTATATTCGCTGGTGCCAGCGAATGTTGCGGTGATTTTTGTTGTGCCAGCAGTAAGTGCCGACACCGTGCCTGTTGTCTCGTTTACAGTAGCCACCTCGGGCTTAGAGCTTGTGTAGGTCACATCGCCAGAGATTGCTGCCTCACCAGCTTTCAGCGCAGCGGTAGCAGTAAATGTCTCGTTGATGTTTACGGTCTTTGTAGCGAAGCCGAAATCGAGAGTTGTAGCGGGCTTTACTTTCTCTGTGTAGTTTACGGTGTATGTAGCGGTAGAAGCTGCATAAGTGTCGTCGCCAGCAAATTTAGCGGTTACAACAGCAGTGCCGTATGCGCCAACTTTTAATGCTTGGGGGCCTACATTTGCCTCGTATGCCTCAAACATAGCATCGTTGTTTGTGGTATATGTAACGGCGTTGTTAAGCACGGTTTCGCCAGTTTTCAGTGTGGCGGTCTGAGCAGCGAAGTTTACCTCGTTACCTTCCTCAATGTTTATTGTAGAATTGGTAAAGGTTAGGGTTGTAGCGGTCTTAGTGGCAGCGACTGTAAGAGTGACATCATCAATGCAACGGATAGCTGTAGTTCCGTTGTAATAAACTCTCACATAATTGTTTTTGTATTTTTCCAAATTTTGTGTTACCTTGACCCATTCACCTTTTTTCATCGAGGATGCATTCACGTTTTTTACATCAGTCCATGTTTTGCCATCTGTAGACACCTGTATTTTCCAATCAGAAGATGTGGTATTTTTTGTCTCTTTGGAAATATAAAATGTCAACTGTTGCGGAGCTTCAACTTTGTTTTTTGTTTGAACATAAGCAGTTGCTCTCATATTTGTATTACCATAGTGAGTTCCTGTATGAGGAGTTACAGTTGCAGACTGAGCAATATTTTTAAATGTCCAATCTGTATAAGTTGTCAAATCGCTTTCGAAATCAACAGAAAGACTCGATTGTGCAAATCCGCTCGCCCACACCACAAGCATGAGGAGCGTTAAAAATGAGCGTAAAATTCGTTTCATGTTTTACGAGTTTTAAATTAATAATTGATGATAATAAATTTTAGAAAAATATTTGATAGATCCATCAGCCGCCGCGATGAGGGTTGGGAGAATGGATGTGAAAAAAGAGAGAGCCATGGGCTTGTGCCTCGGGACGAAACCCGCTGCAAAGTTATGGCTTACACATTTCTGAGAAGTTACATCTTTAAGACAGTTTTGTTGCTTGGTCAATCGCAGAGATTGGGGTTAGGCGTTACGTTTTATGTCTTGAGCGTTACGTTTTATGTCTTGAGCGATAGATAGATGCTGTGAGCACAGATAGGCAGATGCTATGAGCACAGATAGATGCTGTGAGCACAGATAGGCAGATGCTGTGAGCACAGATAGATAGATGCTGTGAGCACGGATAGATGGGTACTTTGAGCACGATAGTTA